>Ga0208158_1000052_pt1 | contig 60106 bp, 49 predicted proteins | sample 8_EtaG_FD_184081 | JGI IMG/M metagenome (GOLD analysis project Ga0208158, IMG submission 184081) | Marine viral communities from the Subarctic Pacific Ocean - 8_ETSP_OMZ_AT15162 metaG (SPAdes) (version 2) | ecosystem: Environmental > Aquatic > Marine > Oceanic | place: Pacific Ocean | collected...
GCAGCCCGGAATAGCCTGGGGCTTGTCGGCCTGCGCCTCTCTGATTCCCGAAGCCTTGCGCCAGCCGCTTTCGGATGTGTTTTATCGCAAAGCCAGCGCTGTGGTGTCGAACGTGCCCGGTACCCCAGAGGCCCGCTATATTGCCGGTTGCCGTATTACCGAGCAGATGTTTTGGGTGCCTCAGGCCGGTGATATAGGGCTTGGTGTCAGTATTGTCAGCTACGCCGGGCAGGTTCAGTTTGGTGTGGTGGCAGACGAAGCCGTGTTGGCAGACCCCGCAGAGTTTCTGAAAGATTGCCTGCACGAGCTGACGGAGTTCCCGGGTGGTTCACCTATTGTTGTTTGAGGTCTACAGTGAGTAGATAGACGCGAAGTTTCGCGTTGTGATTTACAAACACAACAAGAGGTGACGACCATGATATACGCACAACCTGGAAAACACGGTTCTGTCGTTTCTTTCAAATCCCGTTACGAGAACTATATAGGTGGCGAGTGGGTTGCTCCGGTTAAAGGGCAGTATTTCGAAAACATAACGCCGATTACCGGTGAGGTGATTTGCGACATCCCGCGCTCCTCTGCCGAAGATATTGATTTGGCACTAGATGCTGCACACAAGGCCGCACCGGCCTGGGGTAAAACCTCGCCGGCAGAGCGCTCCAACATTCTGCTTAAAATTGCCGACCGTATAGAAGCCAACCTGGAGAAGCTTGCGGTTGCAGAAACCTGGGACAACGGCAAGGCGATTCGTGAAACCCTGAATGCTGATATCCCTCTGGCCGCAGACCACTTCCGTTATTTTGCGGGCTGTATCCGGGCCCAGGAAGGGCACATGGGCGAGATTGATCAACATACTGTGGCTTATCATTTTCATGAGCCCCTAGGTGTGGTTGGTCAGATTATCCCGTGGAACTTTCCGATCCTGATGGCTGCGTGGAAGCTTGGGCCCTGCCTGGCCGCCGGCAACTGCACGGTGTTCAAGCCGGCAGAGCAGACCCCCGCCAGCATTCTGGTGCTTATGGAAATCATTGGTGATCTGTTGCCGCCAGGTGTTATCAATATTGTGAATGGCTATGGCATTGAAGCGGGCGAGGCCCTGGCAACCAGCAAGCGCATCGCCAAGATCGCGTTCACAGGCTCCACACCGGTTGGGTCGCACATACTCAAGTGCGCAGCGGAGAACATCATCCCGTCAACGGTTGAGCTGGGTGGCAAATCTCCCAATATCTATTTCTCCGATGTTATGAAGGCCGAGCCGGAGTTCGTGGACAAGTGTGTGGAAGGCCTTGTTCTGGCGTTCTTCAACCAAGGCGAAGTGTGCACCTGCCCATCCCGCGCGCTGGTGCAGGAAGACATGTTCGAAGAGTTTATGCAGAAGGTGGTTGAGCGCACCAAAGCCATCAAACGCGGCAATCCGTTGGATACCGATGTGCAGGTAGGCGCCCAAGCCAGCAAGGAGCAGTTCGACAAGATTATGTCCTATCTTGAAATTGGCAAACAGGAAGGGGCGGTCGTTCTTACTGGTGGTGGCAGGGAAGAAATGGACGCCGAATTCAACAACGGCTTTTACGTGCAGCCCACCTTGTTTAAGGGTGATAACAAGATGCGGGTGTTCCAGGAGGAAATCTTTGGCCCGGTTGTGGGCGTAACCACGTTTAAAACCGAAGAAGAAGCCCTGGCCATTGCCAACGATACGGAGTTTGGGCTGGGTGCCGGTGTCTGGACCAGGGATACCAACCGTGCTTATCGCATGGGGCGCAGTATTCAGGCCGGCCGGGTGTGGATGAACTGCTATCACGCGTATCCGGCACACGCGGCCTTTGGCGGCTATAAAAAATCTGGAGTTGGCCGTGAAACTCACAAGATGGCGCTGGAGCATTATCAGCAGACCAAATGCATGTTGACCAGCTACGACATAAACCCGTTGGGTTTTTTCTGATCTGACGGCGGCAGCGGTCTCGCTGAGACCGCTGCCATATCCTTTAGGTGCGCCGTTAAGCCATCCTGAGGCAGGAATAGACAGGAGCAGCTATGAGCAAAAATGGAGTCAGTGAAATCAATACCCAGACCAGAGTAGAAACCGACAGCTTGGGCGACGTCCACGTGCCCGTTGGCGCACTTTGGGGTGCCCAGACCCAGCGCGCCATTGATAACTTTCCGGTTAGTGGCCAGCCAATGCCCGCGGCCTTCATCTCGGCGGTAGCCCTGATTAAACAGACAGCGGCAGAAGCCAATGCCAGCCTGGGGCTCTTGGATAACGGCCGTTGCGACGCTATTGCGGATGCCTGTCAGGCGCTTATCCGTGGCGAATATGCCGATCAGTTTCCGGTTGATCGTTACCAGACCGGCTCTGGTACCAGCACCAATATGAATGTGAACGAGGTGATTGCGGCCATTGCAGCCAGAAACGGCGTAAAAATGCATCCCAACGACCACGTGAACATGAGCCAGAGCTCCAACGATGTGATCCCTACGGCGATTCACTTGAGTTCGGTTATTGGGGTACAGGAGCGCCTTATCCCAGCGCTGACGCATTTGCGCGGTATGATTTACGAGCGTGAAGCCTTGTTCTCCGAGCAGGTAAAAACCGGCCGCACCCATCTTATGGATGCGATGCCGATTACGCTTGGCCAGGAGTTGCGTACGTGGCGGGAGCAAATACATGCGGTGGAAAAGCGTCTTGATGCCGCAGCAAACGAGCTGCTTGCCGTGCCGCAAGGTGGCACTGCCGTAGGCACAGGCGTAAATGCCTTGCCGGAGTTTTCCCGCCAGTTTGTGAAGTTTTTGAAAGCAAACACCAGTTACTCGTTCCACTCTATGGAGCACAAGTTTGTAGGGCTGAGCGCGGTGGATGGCCCGGTTGCGCTCTCAGCGCAATTACGTGGGTTGGGTATCGTGCTCACCAAGATTGCCAATGATTTGCGCTGGATGAACAGTGGGCCAATTCACGGGCTTGCGGAGATCACTCTGCCAGCCTTGCAGCCAGGCAGCAGCATTATGCCGGGCAAGGTTAACCCTGTTATTCCCGAGTCTGTGGCCATGGTGGGGGCTCAGATAATGGGGCTCGATAGCGCTAATGCCGTTGCAGGGCAGTCGGGTAATTTTCAGCTTAATGTAATGTTACCTCTCATTGGGGCCAACCTGCTGGATATGATCGGTTTGCTTGGAAACGCAACCAGTATGCTGGCAGACAAAGCCATCCGGGGCTTTTCAGTAAATGCCGACACGCTGGATGCCGGTGTTCGGCGCAATCCGGTTCTGGTGACAGCGCTCAACCCTGAAATCGGTTACAGCCTGGCTTCGGAGATCGCCAAAGAAGCCTACAAAACCGGCCGGCCGGTTATTGATGTAGCGGAAGAAATGAGTGGCCTTGGCCGGGAGCGCTTGGAAGAACTGATGGACCCGCTCAAGTTGACCCGGGGCGGAGTCGCTTGAAATAAACCGATCAGGAGTACCGGCGTTTGCTGATATCCCTGAAGTTATTTGTGATGTTGGTTCTGGCCAATGGCGCGCCAGTGGTTGCCGCAATGGTTCTGCGGAAACGCTGGTCGGCACCGGTGGATGCCGGGCTGAACTGGTTTGATGGTCGCCCGTTGCTGGGCAAAAGCAAGACTTGGCGAGGGATCATTGCCGGTGTGCTGAGTTGCGCCTTGTTCTCTCTGGTTTCTGGGCAGGGGTTTATGTTCGGATTGCTTTTCGGTGTGCTGGCACTGGTCGGTGATTTGCTCAGCAGTTTTATCAAACGCCGAATGGAGCTCGCGCCCAGCGAGCGCATGCCGTGGTTGGACCAGGTGCCCGAGGCGGCTTTTCCTGTGTTGTTGGCTATGGGGTGGGGGCTGATTGGTGCTTGGGCCGGGTTGTTCATTGTTGTGTTCTTCACGTTATCCAATATGTGGATATCGCCCTTGCTTTATCGCTTGGGGATCCGGCGCCAGCCTCACTGAGACGGCCCGCGTGTCAGGGTGTGAATAGTCACTTCCGGTGGGCAGTTAAGCCGCACGTTAATCACAGAAGTGCCTGCCCCTGGCGATGTGTAGCCATGCATGCCGTTTGCTCGCCAGTAGCCACGGCCGAGATGGCGCGGGCAGTCGGCGTCCAGTGTGAGGGGAATACCCCCGGGCAGGCAGATCTGGCCACCATGGGTATGCCCGCACAGAAACATATCGTAGCCAGCGTGGGAGGCTTCCCGCCATATTTCAGGCGAGTGGCTGAGTAAAAGGCTGATACCTCCCGGGGGGATGTCATCGCCAGCACGATGCAAGTTGTGAACCTTGTAGAAGTGCGGGTCATCAACCCCTGCGAGATACAGGTGTTCACCACTGCGCTCTATCGGAACCATCTCATTCATCAATAGGGTGTAGCCCATGTCTTCCAGAGCTGGCACCATGCGCACACTGTCGTGGTTGCCAAGCACCGCGTAAGCTGGGCCCCGGATCGCATTACGCAGGCGCGCCATGCCTTCCAGAGCGGCCTCGATTGGCCCCCAGGTCTGCTTGCGGTAATCGCCGGTGAGCACGCACAGGTCGTAATCCAGTGGAGAAATCTCTCGTATAACTGCCTGCAGGTTGGCTTCATCCATGTCTACATGGAGATCCGTCAGATGGAGGATGCGAAAACCCTCGAAACTCGTTGGCAGGCCTGGCAGAAGAAAGCGATTATGGGCTGTGTTCAAACGTAGGCTATTGGCTTGCCCACGACCGAGGAGCCCTGAGATTTTCAGACAGAAGCGGATAAAGCCGGGTGCAGCCGTCAGGTTTTCAAGATGAAATGAGAAACGATCCCGGCCGAACACGCTGGCTTCTGCTTCACGCTCAATACCCAGGCGCTGGCGAGCATGAACCGGCCCCAACCTCAGGCTCAGGCGGTACTCCAGAAGTTCGTCCTGGTGTTCCGGTTTTCTGGCCAGTGAGGTCATTGGTTGTCCTCTGATTTTGGGCCGGGTCTGTGCGTCGCTTTGCTACACCTTTTCTTATTATGGTAGCCAACAGAAGGGATGCAAGTCGGTTAGCACATTGTTTATGTGTTTCGCAGGGAACTTTTCTCATTTCAGTTTTCTAACAATTAGTCAGGGCAAGCTCTGACAGACATGATAGCTACAATTGGAAAAGTGGCGGATTTGCAGCCACAATCTGTAGTCTGTACACATTCAAATCCGTAGTAGAGGTCTTTATGACATCATCTTGCAGTATCCCCGGCCTGAACGTAGCCCGTAGCCGCTTCCCGGAGCCGGAACAGGATCTGCCAGCCGCAGAAGGTGAACAAAGGGTCGTTCTTGCTGGTGGTTGCTTCTGGTGTGTGGAGGCGGTGATTCAGGCAATGGATGGGGTAACCCGAGTGGAGTCTGGCTATGCTGGCGGTTTGCAGGAGACTGCCAACTACGAAGCTGTGTGTTCAGGCACCACTGGCCATGCGGAGGCAGTGGATGTGCACTATGACCCCGCCCGGGTCAGCTTTGGGGAATTGCTCAGGGTGTTTTTCTCGGTGGCTCACGATCCAACTCAGCTGAACCGCCAAGGAAACGACAGAGGCACGCAATACCGCTCTGCCGTGTTTTACGAAACGCCGGAACAGAAACAGGTTGTGGAATCCTACATTCGCCAATTGGGTGAGGCTGGGGTTTACTCGGACCCTATTGTAACCGCCCTGGAGCCGTTAAAGGCGTTTTACCCGGCCGAGGTGCATCACCAGAACTTTGCTGCCCGAAATCCACACCAGCCATACATAATGGCGGTAGCAGCTCCGAAAATGGAAAAACTGATTGATGGTTTTAGTGACCGGCTTAAACCGGAATACACGGATACCAACTCTGATTGAAATGCCTATTCCCATTCTGACTCCGGGGACAACTCGGCCTGAGGAGATGAACAATGAGCAGTTCTGCTGCAGGTTATGACCTGACGCCTCTTACCGAGGCGCAAAGACAAGAGAAAGCTGCCAGCCTGACACCTGAAGAACGCCAGGTGTTGCTGGATCACGGAACGGAGCATCCGTTCTGTGGCACGTTGCTAGACAACAAACTTACGGGTGCCTACCACTGCAGGCTTTGTGATTTGCCGCTGTTTAGCTCGAACGCAAAATTTGATTCCGGTACTGGCTGGCCAAGTTTTTTTCAGCCGTTCGACAAGGAACACATTCGTTATATTGAGGATGTAAGCATGGGGATGGCGCGCACAGAAGTGCGCTGTGTTCGCTGTGACAGCCACCTCGGGCACGTATTCCCTGACGGGCCTCCTCCCACCGGCCAGCGCTATTGTCTGAACTCTGTTGCGATGGACTTTCAGGAAAATAGCTAAGGTATGCAGTTGTGGCTGTCAGCTTGTGCTGGCGGCCACAACTGTTGAAAGCAGGTAGCCGGTATACGCAACGTAAACCAGTAATAGAATGGAGCCGTCAAACCGGCTGATCACTTTGCGCCAGCCAGTCATTCCAAAGCCCATAAGCAGTAGGCCAACCGTTAGAGCCAGCATTAGCGTCCAGTCCCGGTATAGAACCTCTGGGGCGACCGCCATAGGCTCGATTACCGCAGCAAGGCCGACAACCGCAAGCGTATTGAAGATGCCGGAACCGAGAATGTTGCCCAGAATGAGGTCGTGCTCATTTTTACGGACGGCGGCTAAGGCTGAGGCCAGCTCGGGCAACGACGTACCAATTGCTACGATTGTTAAGCCGATCACCAAATCACTCACGCCAAGACTCTGGGCAATGGTAACGGCTCCCCAGACCAGCAGGCGGGAGCTGACCACAAGTAGAACCAGGCCGATAACCAACCACATAATGGCGGTCTTCATCGCCATCAGATCGCCGGCAATCTGGGCTTCGGCTTCACCGGCCAGCACGTCGCTTTTGCCACGCATGCCCTGAAAGATCGACCAGCCCATAACCGCCGCAAATACGCCCAGCAGTACCCAGCCATCAAGCCGTGAGAGCTCGCCATCCAGCAATTGCGCGCCGGCGATCAGGGTGAGCACCACAAGCAGTGGGAGTTCCTTTCGAAGAACCTGAGAATGAACGGCGATGGGCGCGATTACGGCAGTAAGGCCGACAATCAGAGCAATATTGGTGATGTTCGAGCCATAGCCGTTACCCAAGGCAAGCCCCGGGTTGCCATCGGCAGCGGCCATGGCTGAAACGGCTAGCTCCGGCGCTGAGGTGCCAAATCCAATAATCACCATACCAATCAGCAACGCGGGCATGCCCAAGTGTTTGGCCACTGCAGCCGCGCCTTCCACAAATTTGTCCGCGCTCCATACCAGCAATATAAGGCCGGCGAGGATTGCGCCAATTGCCATTCCCATAAATGAACCTCAATCAGGTTGTGTCTACATAGAGCGCCCATGGAAACCTCGAGTAACCAGAGGTGCGCGCGCTAGAACGGTGAGCAAGATACCGCATATGCCCGGTGGAGGTCAGCCCCTTTCGGATGAAGAGCTCTGATCAGAGGTAACCAGAGACTTAAGACTAAAGTTGCGGTGATATTGCTGGCCAAAGAAGGGAGAATTTGCCATACCTTGTCGCGTCGTGTGTCCGGACTATTACCTATGACCTGGCGCATTTCACTGTTCGTATGCTAACGATACAACCGCTAGACTAAGGCGCAAACCGCGCATAGATCCGCAATGATTCAGAATCGCAATTTATTATTGCTGTAAAAAACCTGATAATTGCGCGCACATTCAAAACGGACGCACACGGCAGCGCCATTTATACCTCGCGATTTGCCAGCATCCGCCAGACCTCTTTGCTGATCGTGGAGGGGCGAAAGGCTCAAAACTAGCTAGGGTGAAAAACCAATGGCCGTTAAACAGGCAGACGTAGTGCTGGTCGGCGGTGGTGTCATGAGCGCCACTCTCGGCATGATGCTAACGCAGTTGGATCCGTCCATGAAAATTGTCATGCTGGAGCGTCTTGATCACGTTGCACATGAAAGTACAGACGGATGGAACAACGCAGGTACCGGACACGCAGGATACTGCGAGCTGAATTACACGCCGCAAACGGAAGGTGGCGATGTTGAAATTGAGCGTGCCCTCCAGATCAATGCGCAATACGAGGTGTCTCTTCAGTTCTGGTCGTACCTGGTAGAGCAGGGTATGTTGCCCGAACCTTCAAAGTTTATTAACCGCACCCCACACCAGAGCTTTGTCTGGGGCGAAAAGGACGTGGCTTTTCTCAAGCGCCGTCATGAACGTATGAGCGCTCATCATCTGTTCCGTGGAATGGAATACACAGAATCGCCGCGGGAGCTTGAAGATTGGATGCCGCTGGTTGTTCAGGGCCGGGATCCTATGCAGCGTGTTGCCGCTACCCGCATCCGCCACGGCTCAGATGTGGATTTCGGTTCCCTGACCCGGAACATGGTTGAGTATCTGCAAAGCCAGCCTAATTTTGAGTTGATGCTGAGCAGCCCGGTGCATTACATAGACCAGCGCGACAATGGCCGCTGGAAAGTCAGGGTTAAAAATCAGCACACGGGCAAGCAAACCAAGCTGGAAAGCGAGTTTGTGTTTCTGGGTGCTGGCGGCGGGGCGTTGCCGTTGCTGCAGAAATCCGGAGTTGATGAAGCCCGTGGCTATGGCGGGTTTCCTGTGAGTGGTCAGTGGCTGGTGTGCCGCAAGCCCGATGTAGTGGAGCAGCACCATGCCAAGGTATACGGCAAGGCTCCCATTGGTGCGCCGCCTATGTCGGTACCACATTTGGATACCCGTATTATTAATGGCGAACCGGCTTTGCTATTTGGGCCGTTTGCGGGCTTTACTACCCGCTTTCTCAAGCAGGGATCTATCTTTGATCTGTTTGGCTCGGTGCGCACGAGCAATCTCAAACCCATGTTGTCGGTGAGTAAAAGCAATATGGACCTCACCCGTTATCTGATCGGTGAAGTGTTCCAGTCGCACGGTGACCGTGTGGAAGCGCTGCGCAACTTCTTTCCGGAAGCAGAGGAAAGCAACTGGGAGCTGCGCAATGCCGGCCAGCGGGTTCAGATTATCAAGCAGGCTGATGGCGGCGGTGGAAAGCTGGAGTTTGGCACCGAAATTGTGGCGGCTAAGGACGGCACCTTGGCAGCTCTGCTTGGGGCGTCGCCGGGTGCTTCTACTGCAGCCAATGCAATGATCAGCGTAATCGAGCGCTGCTTCCCCAAGAAGATCCAGACAGCCCAGTGGCAGGAGCGCATGAAAGTAATGGTGCCTTCCTATGGCCAGTCGTTAGTGGACGATGAGGCTCTACTGACAAAGGTGCGGGAAAGAACGCTCTCTACTCTTAAATTGGGCTGACATTTGCGATTTTCACTTATCGGCGTAGGGTAAAAGGCACACTTTTATTGAAGGAGAAGCCTATGAGCGAGCATAAATATAATCCGGAGAAAGGATTTGTTGCTCTTCTTGGCTGGAGCCTGAACGCTGTAGAGGCCGCTGATAAATTCGACCGCCGTTATGTTGTGGTTGCGCCAGACTGGGCCGAGCCTTATTGCAAAGAGCACGATATTCCCTACGTGCCATGGAATTTTGAGCGCCTCAACGACCGCTCTGTCGAGATTGCCCAAACCCTGAAAGACATGGGAGTGGATGTGTCCATCCCTCTGTTCGAAGAAACAGTTGAGTGGGCAGGCGCGATCAACTCGGTACTTATGGATAAGCCACGGCTGTTTGGCCAAGCCATGCTGCTGCGTGATAAGGCGCTGATGAAGCGTCGGGCACAGCTGGGCGGCATTCGTGTGGGGATCTTTGAAGAAGCCCACGACAAGGGCGACGTTGTTCGCTTTCTCAAGCGCGTTAACCAGACCCTGCTCAAGCTTGACGGCGACCCCAACGACCCGATTCACTTGAAGGCATTCGACAAAGCCGGTTGTCTTGGGCACCGGGTGATCCGTACTCCCGATGAAGTGGACACCATTCCCGAGGAAGAGTTTCCCGTGCTGATGGAGTCTCACCTGGACGGTTGGGAATTTGCTGTCGAGGCCTGGGTTCATAACGGCAAGATTGCCTTTTTGAATATTTCCGAATATGTCACGCTGGGCTATTCCGTTTTCGTACCGGCGACACCGGATCTTGAAAAGTATCGCGATCAGATCCGGGGCGAAATCGAAAAGCTGATCAAGACCTTTGATATTGAGTTCGGCTTTCTTCACCCCGAATACTTCGTGACCAGCGACAGCACCATGTACTTTGGCGAAGTGGCGTATCGTCCGCCTGGGTTCAAAGTGTTTGAGTTGCTTGAGAAAGCTTATGGTTTCAACGCTTATCAAGGCCTGATTCTTTCGTTCGATCCTAAAACGACGCCTGAAGAGATCAAAGACTTCTTCCCGAAAGAAGTGGTGGATGCCAAGGGTTATGCAGGTTGCTTTGGTGTATACCCAAGACGCCGGGTTGTCAGCAAGCTGGAGATTCCCGAGGAAACCGAGAATCACGAGTATTTTGAATCCCATGAGCTAACGCCGCCGGTTGAGGAAACCGTTACCAAACGCACGGCATTCGGCACCCACTGGGGCTTGATTTATTTCTACGGTGAAGACCCTTATGTGATGCGTGACCTCTTGAAACATCAAGAAGACCTCGATTTCTATGTATAATCGAGGGATGCATTAACAACTATGGGGTTTGATGCAGACCCTGAGGAACATCGTTTGAACGATAACCAATCGGGCAATGCAGTTCCGGCTGTGAATCTGGATAAGTTGGCGCAAAAACTGGACAGCTCTATTCGGGTTCTTGAGGAGAGCCGGTCTTTTGCCAAGCTTGGCAAGCTTCCGGGGGTGTTTGACCTTGTACGCAGAATACTCCTGCAGCCGCAAGGCTGTGCGGTAGTAGAAGCGCAGGCCGAACGCCTTGAAAAAGCCGGTGTGTTCGAAGGCACAGATTGGGCAGAGCCTGCTACATTGCTCCCATCGCTAACTACCCACTCGCTGCAAAGCCCAAATGCAGACACGGTGGTTATCGAAGCGCTTAGCGAACTTCGGCTACTGGCGGTTGTTCGCGGCGCCTATCTGCACTCATCTATTTCTGCTGAGCAAGCTCACCACTACCTGACTCAAGTTCTCGCAATCAATCTCGGCCTGCTGTTTGGCATGGCTGGCGAAGCTGAGCGGGAGCAGGGCAAGTTGGCACTGATCAGCCAATCTGTTGTGCAACATGTAGCCCAACAGATTGGCTATGAGCACGTTATAGACAGCCTGATTGAAGAGATTTGGCGGATTTTGCAACAGCGGCCGATTCAAGTGGGTGATGCGCGAAAAATGATCACCCAGATCGCAATTTGCAGGGCTGATCCTGGCGTTGATCTCGGTGGTGCAGGACACGGAGCAGATAGACTGATATCCAGCCTTTATGGCCCAACGCGAGGAAGTAGTGAAGATCCGGGTACGGTGGTTTATCTGCAGCGCCTGGAATCTATGGATACCCAGACATTGCAGAATGAAGCTACCGGATTTGCGCGATCCATGCACGATACTGGTTTGGTGTCGCCCTACCATGCGTGCTTTGTGCGCTATATTCTGGAGGCTCAGGATAACCTGCTCAGTGAAGCCTTGGGGCTTTCGAGTACGGGTCGCGATTGCCTGATGTGCTATCGAGAGCTGGTGCACGCGCTTATCACCGAAAGTATTTTTCCTGAGACAGCGCAAGGTTTATACGGCCTTGGGCTTTTGCTAGAGCGGGGTATTCTTTACCAGCCACCGGTGGCCCCCGCACTTTGGCGCCAGGCCAAACTCAATCTTTGCCCGCAAGCCCGTGAACGCCTGCAGCTTGCCTACGGTTACCAACCGCAGGCGGGTGCTTGGCTGACTCAGGGCGTGCTGAACATGTTGGGGCAGCCTTTGGGTGTCGGCCAGGGGAATAATCCAACCTGTCAGTCGGCCCGGGCTTTGTCCATGTGGGCCTATAACGATCCCGACTACCTGTTGCAGATGGTCGCGTGGGCGGCCAGGGACAACGAAATCGTTATGCATTTTGAGGGGCAGCCGGTCTCTTCGGCGCAAAGCCTTAGTGGCGTTGCGTCGGAAGTGACTCTGGATCTCGATCCGGTCTCGCTGGTTGTGGTACCGCATCTCGATCGGATCTACGCCGAGATGGGCCGCATGTGCATCGGGCGCGAAGGCGACCCGCACAGATGGGTGAACCCGGAATTTCACGGGTGGTCTGCGGGGCGAGGGTTTGCCATTAACGTAGATGTGGCTACAGGTAATCTGGATGACCTGGAAGGCTTTATTCGGCATTTCTATGCCAGTTATCACCCGTATTACAATGGCAATCAGCCTCTTATACACCCTCAGCCCGCAGGTGTTGCTGTAACCGACCGAGCTGCACGTTTTATTGGCTGGCACGCGATCACCGTTCTCAGGGTGGCCCTGGACCCAGACGGCGAGATGCGAGTGTATTTTTACAACCCAAACAACGACAGCGGTCAGAGTTGGGGTGACGATGTGAATGTGGGCACCGAAGGCCATGGGGAACGTTTCGGTGAGGCATCTTTGCCGTTTGAGCAGTTCACTTCCCGTTTGTATATCTTTCATTACGACCCGCTTGAGCGGGGCGAGCCGGCGGATGTAGGAGAAGAAGAGCTGCAGCGGGTAATGGATCGCGTATACCGAAGCTGGGGCCAAAACCGCCTACCTGCGAAAGAACTCCAGGCCGAGCCGCCGAGCACCAGTTGATCCAGGCGCAGGCTGAGCAAGAGGATGACCATGGTGAACGAACATCGCTTGACCTGTAACGGGGCCGAACTGTTTATCCGGGCTCTGGAAAACGAAGGTGTTGAATACATTTTTGCAGTGCCGGGAGAGGAAAACCTGGCGTTCCTTGAAGCCCTGCGCACGTCGAGCATCAAGTTGGTACTCAACCGTCACGAGCAGGGTGCGGGATTTATGGCTGCCACATACGGGCGCCTGACGGGTCGGGTTGGAGTCTGCCTGTCTACGCTGGGGCCCGGAGCGACGAATCTGGTTACTGCGGGTGCCTATGCCCAGCTCGGCGCCATGCCCATGATGATGATTTCCGGCCAGAAGCCGATCAAATCGTCGAAACAGGGCCTGTTTCAGATTCTGGATGTGGTTGATCTCATGCGACCGCTAACCAAGTACACCCGGCAAATCAGTAACGCCAACACCATTCCCGCCAAGGTGCGGGAAGCTTTCCGGTTGGCCTTGGAAGAGCGCCCGGGAGCGGTGCATCTGGAATTGCCCGAAGACATTGCAGCGGAAATCCCGGAACCCGATGCTCATATTTTCAAGCCCAGCGATGCTCGTCGGCCATCGGCTAGCCAGAAGAGTCTGGACATGGCTTGCGACATGCTGCGCAAGGCCCGGCATCCATTGATCATGATTGGCGCCGGTGCGAACCGGAAGCGGGTATCGCAAGCGCTGCTTCATTTCGTCAATGAAACCAATGTTCCGTTCTTTACAACCCAGATGGGTAAAGGGGTTGTGGATGAGCGCCATCCTCGATACCTGGGTAACGCAGCGCTTTCTGCGGGAGATTTTGTTCACTGTGCCATAGATCGTGCGGATTTGGTGATCAACGTCGGCCACGATGTTGTCGAGAAACCACCGTTTTTCATGACCCCGGGAGGCAAAAAGGTCATTCACGTTAATTTCAACGCTGCGGATGTCGATCCCGTGTATTTCCCTCAGCATGAAGTGGTGGGCGACATTGCCAACAGTGTCAAATACATGGCTGAAAACTGCGGCCAGTGCTCCAACCACGACTTCACGGGCCTGATGGAGATCAAGCAGGCCTTGAGTGCACACCTTCAGGAGCGGGCTGAAGATAACGGTTTCCCGGTTATTCCCCAGCGTATTGTTAACGATGTTCGCAAGGTAATGCCGGAGGATGGCATCATTGCGCTGGACAACGGCATGTATAAGCTCTGGTTTGCCCGTAATTACTGCGCTTATAACAACAACACTGTGTTACTGGATAACGCTCTGGCTTCCATGGGTGCTGGCCTGCCCAGCGGCATGATGGCCGCTATGCTGTATCCGGACCGCAAGGTAATGGCTATTTGCGGCGATGGCGGCTTTATGATGAACAGTCAGGAGCTTGAAACGGCGGTGCGGTTAGGGCTCAACCTTGTGGTTCTGATCATCAATGACAGCGCCTACGGCATGATCAAATGGAAACAGCGGCAGGACGGATACGCCGATTTTGGCCTGGATTATCGCAACCCGGATTTCGTCACCTACGCCCAGTCCTATGGTGCGGCCGGGCACCGCATCACACGAGCAGAAGACCTGCAGCCAACACTGGAAAACGCACTCGCCACCGGAGGCGTGCATGTGGTGGAAGTGCCGGTGAATTACAGTGAAAATCACAGGGTTTTCGACGAAGAGCTGGCAGAATTGACCTGCAGCCTGTAAGCGGTGTGCCCCGGCCTGCTATCCTCAGGCCGGGAAAGATTATTCGGCAGCGAAAGCCTGACGGGCCTGCTCCGCTCCCGCCCTTAGCATCGCCTGCAAAAGCTCTTCAGCGTCAAACTTGGTAAGCGCCTCATTGGCGCCCACCTGATTGGCGTAGCTCAGGCTCATCTCACTGTTCAATGAGGTGTGCAGAATGATGTAAGGCTGCTTCAGCACGCCGTTGTCCCGCACATCGAATGTCAGCTCGTAGCCATCCAGCCCGGGCATCTCAATATCGCTCACCAGGATGTCGACCGGCTGCCCGAGTTCGTTGTCTTTCAGAAGAACCTGCAGCGCCTCGTCACCGCTGGTGGTCACCTGGTAGGTAATGCCCTTTGCGTCCAGCACATCACACAGCTGCTTTCGGGCAACCCGCGAGTCGTCTACCAACAGTATGTTCAGAGCCTTGAGGGCTTCACTTTGTACATCGGTGAGCGCCACATCCTGAGTGTCTAGCGAACCGGGGTAAACGTTCGCAAGCAAGAGCTCTATATCCATTAGCTGAATGGTATCGCCTTCCACGTTCAGCAATCCGGTGATAAAGGCCTTGTCCCCCAGGGCTTTTGGCGGAGCCTTTACTTCCTTCCAGTTGGTTTCGATGATCTTCTGTACGCCTCGCACCACAAACCCGATTTCCTGGCGCTGCACATCGGTGATCAAAATTGAGGATGTTTTGAGTTCTTCCGGTGTTAAAGCGGGGTAGCCAACGGCCGCAGCCATATCGATCACCGGCACGGCAGAGCCGCGAAAACTGATTGTTCCGGCAACGGCCTGGTGGCTGTGGGGGAGCCTGGCAAGAGATCTGAAGGGTAATATTTCGCGGATTTTCAGCGTGCCAATCCCAAATCGTCGAGTGCCCGACAAGCGGAATAGAAGAAGCTTTTGGGATTGTTTAGCTTTACTGGACATAGCACCTAACCCTTGCCGACAGCGCCCCTCTGAAGCCAGGCAGCTTCAGGGGGGCAAAATAAATGCAATAGGGGTTAAAGATAGCAAGCTTACGTGCTGTTATCACTAGATAAGTCGAAACGCTGGTGCCGATCGTGCTTTTTGGCTCAAGGCACAACCGCGTAGGCGAGAATTTCCACAAGCATTTCTTCCCGGGCAAATCCCGACACAATAATGGCTGCCCGGTTGGGGAAGGGCTCGGACACGAAATCTGCGTACACACGGTTTACAGCAGCAAGGTGCTCCCTATCGGTCACGTAGATAACAACCTGGGTGAGGTCCGACACGCGACTGCCGGCGCTTTCCAGAGTGAGCTTCAGGTTAGCAAGAGTTTGAATGATCTGAGGTTTTATACCTCCAGCTACAACCTTGCCCTCGGCATCAATGGGGATTTGTGCCGTAAACAGTATGCCATTGCCCACGGTGGCCCAGGCAAGGGGAGACTTGGAAGCAGGTAAATCTGTATTCACAGGATATGGGTTCATCCGAGTGTCCTTAGTCGTTGTCGTTGGTGCCGGCACCCGCGCCCCGACGAGAGTCGTCGGAGGCTTCCACCAGCATTTTTGTGGCCAATACCTTCAGCTGTTCCCAAAGCGCCGTGTCCACTTCGATACCCTCAACCAGTGAACGCTCGTGCCAGCTCGCCATCGCGTGCCGATCCTGCTGCAAAAGATCGTTCAATGGCGCATCAGGCTTCAAGTCTGGCAGCAGGTTTACATGGTTTACCATCACCAGCGTTATGCCGTCGTTGGGCTCTGTATCGTCTGGCGTGGATGGCAGGCTGTACATACAAATTTCCGGCTCTGAATCACCGGCTTTAAAACTCACCAAAATTTCTGTAAGTGGTTCGTGAGAGTTGCGCCAGAATGCAGTAATGCTCATGTCACGCCGGGCAATGCGTGACAGGTAGCCCACAATAAGCATGCGATTGTGGCAGTGGCGAATCTTGGTGACTGAAAGCCCCCGGGCCCGGCATTTCGCGTAGCCAAGCTCAATCGCCAGGCTGGCATGGCCCAGTACTGTTTTGTTGTGGGCATCGACAACGCACAGATCCGCATCCTGGTAGATGAGCTCAGGTGGCTGCGATTTGTCCTCGTTGAGCAAAAAGTTCAAGCCTTTTTGGAGCGCTGCAATGCCGTCCAGGCCATGTGCCTCCATCCAGGCGACGACATCTGCCGCATCGTTGGCATCGCCATCGTTAAAGCCAATGCCACTGAATGCTTTTCGGGATAACCCCTGCAATTCATTGAACGAAACTTTCATGGTGTGTCACCCCGCATGGTCTGCGTATTTTGTTCGCCGCCAAGGCAAGGCTCCAGAGGGAAGCCCCAGTCGTCGAGCTGTTGCAGCGAGAGATTGGGGTTACTCAACTCCCACGGCAAAGGCGCGCCCTGGAACAGCGTAATGCGCACCCAGCGGTCGGATTTCGGGTCAAACCGGCTGGCGCCAAAAAATGACAGCTTGGTTCTTAGCAGGTGCATGGGCTTCATGTCTCGGTGCCAGAGATTGGCGCGGATTTCACCGTAAGGCGTGTCTCCTATGGTTTGTATGCGACGCACGCACTCTTTTTGCTCTGGGTGGGCCAAGAGGAAGTCCACCACTATGGCATTTGGGTTGTGCGCCAGAAAACGCTCAAGCTTGCCGTAACAGCGGCTGATGCGTGGGCCAATCGCCAGCGCAGATTCTTTTTCAGCGCCGGATTCGGTGCCGCGTACACCTAGCCGGGGCTCTTCTTTTTCGACAGAGCGATACCAGAACCAGTAGTTATCGTCTGGGCAGTCATCGCGGTAACTCAGCGCCCAATCAAACTTCTCGTTAATCAGGTCTCTCAGTTGCCAGGCTTTCATATCCGGTTTCAGATCCATGGATTCCCGGCAGCCAAGTTGATCATCCAGGCCGTCTACCAGCTCAGGGTATAGCTCTATCAGCATGGTGTTGATGAGCTCTTGGGCTTCTAGGGAACAGTGCCCTCTGGCCCAGCTTATGAGTTCTTCGTAAAGAGTGTGGTGGGCGGGCGTGCGATTCAGCCAATCTATAACTTCTGTGACAGAGCGAACGGTTTCCTGGTTGCGCAGGGTCTGCTCCCGGTCTTCTGTTTGGGTTTGCTGCAAGTGTTTGAGCGCTCGGGACATCAGCCCGTGGAGCCTTGCATGGGTGTGTGCGGTGGCAGGCTTTTCACGGGCGCGAGCCAACGCGCGCTCCCGGCCGTAAACCCACTGCTGAATCAGTTGCGGGTGGTTAATCAGGAAGGGGGCCATGCCAAGGCCCGTTGAGTTACCAATACCCAGGTAGCGTTGCAGTTTGGGGTGTAAAGGTACGGCTGTCTCAGGGGATTGCGCACTTGCCAGGTGGTTAAGCTGCTCCACCGAAAACTGCCTCAGTATGTAAACCAAAAGCATCTGGGCTGCGAATGGGCGATTGAAATCTGCATTGCGCTCAAGCCGGGCAAAGTCAGCAATGCCGAACTTGCCATTGCCATAGACGGCAGTGGTTCTGTAAAGATAGCCCACAGCTGTGAGCAAGGCCGGGTCGGGCTGCTGGCCGGCGGCCAACGCTGTCACAAACTGGCTGAAGTTGCGCAAGCTTTTATTGGCGCGCGAGAGCACAAGAACCCTCGGGTGCTGTCGGCCTGCCTCCTGCAAGGGTACGTTGGCCACCATTTGCTCCAGCAAAGAGTTTTCGGCCTCGCCTTCAACCAAGGCAAACGTGACATCCCAGGCTTCCGCAATCACCCGGTCTGAGCGTTTTTCGGGCGCTAAGTCTCGGGAAAAAATGACACAGTGATAACAGTTCGCTGGAGTGGTGATACGGTAGATCGCAAGGCCGTGGCCCTTGGAGTCCAGGTCAAATACCGTATTAACAATCTGCCAGTGTTCTGTGATCATCTTTCGCATCAGCGACCTGACAAAGCTAAGCCTGCTGGCAAACATGCTACCCAATCGTTCCAGCTTCATTACTTCGCTGGCAGGGCGTAGCGTTTTCGGTGCGGACGCGGCGGTTGCAAAAATCATTGTGTCACCCTCGCCTTTTCAGGCTGCTCTTCTCAAGCTGTTCTTTTCAAACTACTAGGATATTAGGCTCTGTTCACGTGCCATGGCATAGGCTGCTTTTGGGCCAAGCCACAGTGAAGGCAACAGAACCAGTGAAACCGGAATAGCTGTTATGACTATAAACTGCTGAAGCACGCTTATCTGACCTGCCCCCATGTAAAGCAAAATGGCCGCCATACCTGCTATGGCCAGACCCCAGAATGCGCGTACAAAGGTGTTCGGCTGATCGTGTCCAGAGCTGACAACGGCAATGGAGTAGCTCATGGAATCGCCCGTGGTTGCGACGAAAATGGTGGTCAGCACCAGAATGGCCATTTGTGTGGCCAGGCCGTCAGTCAGGCCAAAGAGTTCACTCAGGCCGAAACTCATTTGAGTTGCCAGAAAACCGATGGGGCCAACGGTACCTGCAACCACAGCGATTACACAGCAAGCGTCGACCACGCTGCCCAACCAGCCGCCCATGATGCGCTCGCCAAATACCGGGAAAAGCAGCGTTCTCGGCTGCAGTGGCTTGCCCTGCACATAGTGAGCATAGGCCAGAACAATAGCCGCCAGGGTGCCCAGAACGGCCCAAGCCAGAAAACCCCAGTGCATGAATGATTGCGCCATGGCGTTAGAAACCGCAGCCGCTGTGCCAGGCTCTGAGGAATAGGCCGGGGGAGTCACAACAAAGTGGTAGATCGGCTCGCCGGCGGCAAAGAACACGCCGCCTCCGGCCAGCAGCGTACACATAATGATAGAAAGCCAGCGGAACGTGCTCATTTCCGGCTTATCCAGGTTGCCAATTTTGGCCCTGGCAGCTGGCGTGCACGCCAAGCCTATGGCAATAAAGAAGGTTGCGAGCAGCAACATCTGGAAGTAAGTGCCAAACACTTTGGCGGTCCACGCAAAGCCGGTGCCAATCACATCGGATACGCCCTTAAGGTCGAACAGGGAGAACCCAACAAACAGAACAATGAAGCCAATGCTTAACGCAAGTACAATTGGATCACCAAGCTGAGCTATCGAGTAGTCTCCGCCTGACTTGATTTTATTGTTTTTCATCACACTTACCTTTTTTGTTTTGGCACCTTTTGCTATCTGTGCTTTATGGCCTCGGGTGCTCTTTGGCCGTACAGGCTCATTTAAGAGCCTGGGTACCGACGTTTAGTTGGTTCAGCCAGTTGAGGCCCATAATTTTCTCCACCTCTGTTTCAGTAAATCCCTTTTTCTTTAGCCCTTCGATAATTGCCGGAAAGTCGCGATTGTCCTGAAACCATGCCAGTGGTCTGGGCCAGCCGGCGTTGTTCTTGTTGCCTTCGCCAAAATCCATGGCCTTAGACCAGCGGCCGTTTCGCATCCAGTCCAGCACAGACTGGGGCTGCCCTTGGCACAAATCCGTTCCAATACCAATGTGGTCGATACCCATTAGATCAGCGGTGTCGGCCACCATGTTGCAGAAGCTTTCCAGCGTGCAGTCTGGCCCGTCTTTCAAGTGAAATGGATACACTGAAAACCCAAGCAGCCCGCCGCTTTCAGCAATGGCCTTCAGAACCTTGTCAGACTTGTTGCGCTTAGCCGGATGGAACGATGCCGGGTTAGCGTGGGAGATAATCACCGGCCTGCTGGATAGCTCAATGGCATCCAGGGTGGATCTTTCGGAGCTGTGAGACATGTCAATAATCATGCCCACCCGGTTCATTTCTTCGATGGCTTGGCGCCCAAACCGGCTAACACCGCTATCCTCAGATTCGTAACAACCAGCAGCCAGCAGGCTTTGGTTGTTGTAGGTTAGCTGCATAATCATCAAGCCGAGGCGGCGCATGACCGCGATCATGTCGATGTCATCTTCAATCGGCGAACAGTTCTGGGCGCCAAAAAAGATCCCGACACGACCGGTATCCCGTGCGATCTCTATCTCCGCCGCCTCGTAGATTGGCATGATCAGGTCGCTGTGTTGTTCAAAACGCCGGTTCCAGTCGCCAAAGCGAGACAGGGTTTCACGGGTGTTTTCGTGGTACACCAATGTTGCGTGCACCGCCGAGACACCCCCGGCGCGCATCTGCTCAAAAATCTCCCGGGACCAGTTGGAGTATTGAAGTCCATCAATGGTGAGCATGGAATTCGTCCTTATATCAGGCCCGCACGTAGCAGGTTTTAACAATGGTGTAGAACTCGCGGGCATACTGGCCCTGCTCACGGGGGCCGAAACTGGAGTTTTTGCGGCCGCCGAACGGAACGTGGTAATCGGTACCGGCAGTCGCCAGGTTTACCATCACACAACCGGTTTGAGCCCGTGCCTTGAAGTCAGACGCATGCTTGAGTGAGTTGGTGATAATGCCCGCTGTAAGCCCGTATTGAGTATCGTTGAGGGTGGTCAGCGCGGTTTCGTAGTCGGCAACCCGGATCACACAGGCAATAGGGCCAAACACTTCGTCACGGTTGATCGCCATGGTATTTGTGGTGTCGGTGAACAGCGTGGGCGCCATGTAGTAGCCGTCTGTTTCAGCCTGCACAAGTGATCCACCAAAGGCCAGGGTAGCGCCGTCGGCTTTTGCACGCTCGATCCAGGCCATGTTGGAGTCCAGCTGCCGCTTGTCGGCAATCGGGCCTATCTGCACGCCTTCGTGAAGCGCGTGGCCAACCTTGGCAAGCTCAAGCCGGGCTTTGAGCTTTGCAACAAACTCATCATGAACCGCATCGGTCACGATCAGACGTGAAGAGGCCGTGCACTTTTGTCCGCTACCTGAGTAAGCGCCGTTGAATGCAGCCTCTACCGCAAGACCCAGGTCTGCGTCGTCGAGCACAATCAGGGCATTCTTTGAGCCCATTTCAAGCTGGCATTTTACTAAATTGCCTACAGTGGCAGCAGCAACCCGGCGGCCTACTTCAAGAGAGCCGGTAAAGGTAACGGCCTGAATATCCGGGCTGTTAATCAGGGTTTCCCCAGTTTCGCCACCAGGGCCCATTACCAGGTTAAAGGTGCCGGCGGGCAGATCCTGCTTGCTGATGATCTCCGTTAGCGCCCATGCGCTAGCCGGAACCAGGTTAGCGGGCTTGAACACCACAGCGTTACCGAAGGCCAGTGCTGGAGCTATCTTCCAGACCGCTGTTGCCATTGGGAAGTTCCAGGGGCTGATTACGCCCACAACGCCTAATGGCTCGCGCCGTACATCTATTTCCACGCCCGGTCGCACAGAGTCTGTGCGCTCGTCTATCTGGCGCAGAACCTCTGCCGCGTAATAGTGGAAAAACTGGCCCGAACGATAAACCTCGCCTTTTCCTTCCGCCAAAGGCTTGCCTTCCTCGCGGGACAGCAGTTCTCCCAATTCATTCTGGCGGGCGATCAGCTCGTCACCAATGGCCATCAAAATCTTGTAGCGTTGCTCCAGACCACTTTTGCTCCACTGGGCAAAGCCGTTTTGCGCGGAGCGAATGGCTTCGTTGGTTTGTTCGGCGTTTGCCTGGCCGAACTCGCCGATAACATCGCTGAGATCAGATGGGTTAGTGTTAGTGATGCTGCTGGCGCCGGTTACCCATTGGCCATTGATATAGAGCGGGTGAGAAGTGGACATGACTGCCTCCTTATTGAAGATGCACTCATGGTAGACAAGATGTAATAATAAGAATAATCAATAATAAAGATTGATTGATAAGTTATATTTATCAGGTGGTAGGTATGTTGCCAGACCTTAAAATTCAGCAGTTGCGCTATGTTATTACCGTTGTGGAGGAAGGCAGTTTTCACGCGGCTTCCAGACGATTGCACCGCACCCAGCCGGCGCTTTCCATGGCGGTGCGTGAGCTGGAACAGCGGCTTGGGCAAAACCTCTTTGAGCGCGGCGCTAAAAACCGACTAACGCCTTTTGGTGAGTACTGTCTGCCCAGGTTTCGTGATTTGATCGTTCAGCACGATCGAATGGCAAAAGAGGTGACCAGCCATGCTGATGGCCGGCAGGGGCACATAGACATAGCCACGGTGCCGTCAGTGGCCAGTCGTATCATGCCGTCGTTTTTGGCGGAGTTTATTGCCCGGTTTCCGGATCTGAATATCAGCTTGCACGATGAAAACGCCCACTATGTGTGTCAGATGGTGGCGCACGGCGAGGTTGATCTGGGCATTACCAGCCTTTGGCAGAGCGATGAAGAGTTGGAGTATACCCATCTGTTTGAGGATAAAGTGGGTGTTGTGTGTCATCAGGATCATGCTTTCGCCTCTTTACAGGCGTTGGATTGGCGCAGCCTGCAGGGCGAAAAATTGATACGTAACGGCACCTCCCGGCTGTTGATGAGCACCGTTGCTGCAGAATTGGTGGAAAACAGTGCGTTCTATATATCCAATATGATCTCATTGATTGCCATGCTGGAAGCGGGAGCGGGTATTACAACTCTGCCGCGTTTGGCGTTTCCGGAACACAGCGTTAATCTTCGTTTCATTCCGCTAAGCGACCCGGTTGTGGTACGCCGTATAGGGTTGGTGAAAGCTGCAAACCGGACACTCAGTCCTGCCGCGCAGGCCATGCAGGCGTTTATATTGGAAAAATTGAGGTATGACGCAGGGGGAAATTGAGGTGCCGTTAACCACCCGTATCAATCCACCTCTCCCGTGAAAGCAGAGGGCTTTCAGGGAGAGAGTCGATACGGATCAAAACGGCAACCCCATGGGCTTTTGGTGCCCGTTACCAACGCAACGAACAGTATTTAGCCTGTTTGCGGTACTGCTTTCTCGGCTATCAGGTTCTGCTCACGTGCCATAGCGTAGGCTGCTTTAGGGCCAAGCCACAGTGAGGGCAGAATGATCAGCGAAACCGGAATAGCGGTTATAACGATGAATTGCTGAAGCACGCCAATTTGCCCAGACCCCATGTACAGAAGGACTCCCGCTGTAACGGCCATTGCGAGGCCCCAGAACGCGCGAACAAAGGTGTTGGGCTCGTCATGGCCAGAGCTTACAACCGCGATGGAGTAGCTCATGGAGTCGCCGGTGGTTGCAACAAAGATAGTGGTCAGTACCAGAATGGCCAAGGCCATAAACCCGCCACCCGGAAGAGCTTGGGCAACTGTGAGGGTGGCCACGTCAAAGCGGAAGTTGTTCAGGGCTTCGGCAAGATCAATCTCCCCAGTCATCTGGTAATAGATGCCAGAGCCACCCAGCAGGGTGAACCATACGGTGGTCGCGATGGGTGCCATAACAGCAACGGCCAAAATCATTTCCCGGATGCTTCTGCCGCGAGAGATGCGAGCAACAAAAATGGCCATCAGTGGAGCATAGCCAATAAACCATGCAAAGAAGAACACAGTCCACCACTGCATCCACCAGCCTGGGGCAGTGTCAGCGGTCATCGTTGCCATTTCCAGAAACGAAGACACATACTGCCCCATGCTTTGGAAATAAGTGTTAGTCAGGAACAGCGTAGGGCCGAAGACGAAAATAATGGCCGCTACAGCCAGCGCCAGAAATACGTTCAACCGACTCAAAAACTGAATGCCGCGGTGAATGCCGCTTATGGCTGAGGTAACGTAAATAACCGCCAAGCCCACCAGAATAGCCATCTGCGTGGTGAGTCCGTCGGTTATGCCGAACAGTTCACTGAGCCCGAAGCTCATCTGAGTGGCCAGAAAGCCGATGGGGCCAACCGTGCCGGCAACAATCGCAATAACGCAGCAGGCATCTACAACGCTACCCAGCCAGCCGCTCATGATGCGCTCGCCAAATACAGGGTAAAGCAAGGTTCTGGGCTGCAGAGGTTTGCCCTGCACATAGTGGGCATGAGCCAGAACAATGGCTGTTAACGTACCCAGAACAGCCCATGCCAGAAAGCCCCAATGCATGAACGATTGCGCCATGGCATTGGACACGGCTTCTGCCGTGCCAGGCTCAGAGGAGAATGCCGGTGGTGTTACAACAAAGTGATAGACCGGCTCGCCGGCAGCGAAAAACACTCCGCCTCCCGCCAGCAGCGTACACAGGATGATAGACATCCAGCGAAACGTGCTCATTTCCGGCTTATCCAGGTTACCTATTTTGGCTTTGGCCGCAGGCGTGCAAGCCAAGCCGATGGCAATGAAGAATGTCGCCAGTAGAAGCATTTGGAAATAGGTGCCAAATACTTTGGCGGTCCAGGCAAAGCCGTTGCCAATAAGCTCGGCTACGCCCTTGAGATCAAATAATGAGAAGCCAACGAACAGCAAAACGAAACCAACGCTGAGCGTTAGTACAACCGGATCACCAAGTTGGGCGATGGAGTAATCCCCACCAGACTTGAGATTGTTACTCTTCATAAAACTTAACCTTTGTGTATAAACACAGCGCAAATAAAGCGCGCGACTTTGCCATAAAAGCGACAGTAATACCAATGTCGCACTTAGCATCAAGATACGAAGAGGAGAGATATCGGATGACGGCTGCAATGTACAAAGAGAATCTGGTTCTGGCTATTCAATTGTCATCGTGAGGCTTCCACCGGCAACGAGGTGGGGTAGCTCCAGGCTTCAAGGCGGCGACTTGTCGGCAAGTGAGTCCGGTGGCGTCACTAAAACCCGCCGCCGCCTCGCATCGGTGACTGCGTGAACCACGAAAACACCGGTCATTGCCAAAAGTACCGTCAAATTCGTTGGCGCAATAGCCAGCGCAGCCACGGCAAGCAAAAAGGCAATGACGGCGTTGCGCAGCAACGGCCCGCGCTCCGCTTTCGGGTGGTAAACCTGTAGAAGCAGTTGCAGTGCAATCAGAAAGACCGCCATGCTGAGCCCAGCGAGTAGCTTGTAGTCGGCCAACGCCAGAACCGGCTCAATGGCGAAACGAATCATGGTCGCAATACCGCCCAAGCCGATAAAGATCGCAAGGTGCAGGTAGATGACGGCTTGGCCGGTACCCAGCGCCCTGCCGTAGATCCGTCTTTCCAGATTGTCGTAGTAGATCCACCAGATTGCTGCGATCAGAGTGAACCCTGCCAGTGCCGCCACAACGGTTTGCACGGATACGCTGACGCTCTCGAATGCCGCCACCAGGTTTGCCACAGACTCGCCGAGCAATATGATGGTTAAAAGCGCGTAGCGCTCCGGCATGTGATGGCTTTCGACAGGCGCGCGAGCGAGGTAACGCCGGCCGCACAGTGGAATCATGATATCGACGACGATACCGAGATAGAGCACGACGTACTTCCACGAGCCCTCGAAGAACAGCGACGACAGGCTGATCAAGAGTCCAGCAGTGAATCCCAGGCCGAGAAACCGCGCGACATCCTTATTGGCTCCGTCGGCGAGCATTGCGGCTCGCCCATACATCAACACCAGCAGGCCGCGAATAGCGACATAAGAGAGAAGAAAACCGTGGTAGTTCGGGTCGAAATCGATATCGATGAACATCGATAGCGACGCGGCAGCGACCATTTGCGCGAGTGTCATCACGCGCTGGAGGGCGTCATCAGTATCAAAGCGGTTTGCGAACAGTGTATGGCCGGTCCACGCCCACCACAGAGGAATCATGATCAGCACGTACTTGAAGTACGTGTCGAACTCAATCTGGCCGCTATGTGCATGGCCCAGCGTGTGGACGGTCTTGGCGATCGCCACCACGAAGATCAGGTCGTAAAATAGCTCAAGCCAGGTTGCCTTGCGTACGGTTTCATTCATCAGAGGTATTTGCTCTATTGGCCGACAGGCAACGTGAGCGTGGGTGCATTCTCTGTGCCACCCGCTTCCAGTTCCAGCCGGAGTAAGGAGATCAACGCACCCAGGCTGCGCCGGGAAGTCAGGTCGTTAGCCTGCATATAAAACCAGTGCCCTCGGTGCGGTACAGCGAGATGGGCGCTTTGGGGTTCGTCGTCTCCCGTCTGGATGCGAAAGAGAGACGCTATCGAAGTGTCGATTGGGGCCACTTCGTGGCGCTGAACATCAAGAACCGGAACATCCACGCCTTGCGCGAGGTAGGCCATGATCCCCAAGGGTGAGCGTGTCTCGAGATAAAGCGTATCCGACGTCTTGCGTGTACGCTGGCCGCGCTTGTCAGCCATATCAATTGCGTAGCTTTGCCGGTCGGGATCGATATCCAGATCGTGAGCCATACGTTGCCACTCTTGCGTTTTTGCGAGTGACGCATCGATGTGCAGCATCAGGCTAAATGTTTTCTGGGCCAGCACATAACCATTGTTTTTAGCGAGCACGCGATAGCCATCTTTGGCAGCGTCAATCATGTCTGCTGCAGCGACCGCGCCTGCCGGTACCAGTGGTGAGACGGCTTCGAACTGGTCGCGCATGTCCAGTATGACAAGACCACGACGCTGCCATTCGGCGAGGGTTGAAATGACCCTGCGCAGTTCCAGTGAAGATCCGCTTTCGGATGCTTCGCGCGTCAGCCCGATCGGCGTGCCTACACTGTTGATTTGGCGTACGGCCAACTCGAAAATGCGGTCGAGTCCCCAGCCGTACTCGATCAAGCGGTAAAGCGTTTCTGGGCCGACCGGCGCGATCAGCTGGCGCGTGAATTCACGTCCCTGCTGCGGCGTGAAGGTAATGGTGGGTCGCTCCGCGAAGCCAAGTTCGGCGTTTGGTTGGATCAACGTTACACGCCCGCCACCGTCGAGTTCGCCGCTGATGCCAGCAGTCGAGCTTAATTCGAACTGTGAGGAAATGCTGTTGATCGATAGAAATTCCGGGGTTTCGTGATATCGCAGCCGAACGATATTGAGCAGCAACTCGCGCTGTTCGGTGATTTGAACGGCTTCATTGTAGGCCATGCGACTACTGGCTAGCCGGTCGGGACCGATGGCGCAGCCGGTCAGCAGTAATGCGAACAGCAACACGCTATGGCATTGATCAAAAAAGGGGTTCTTGGCCAAATGGAGACGGCTGCGTGAAAAATGTTCTGAGCCGCTCAATGTCATCCGACTGGCTGCCCAATTGCCCAATCGGCCGCCAAAAAGCCCAGTGTCATCATCACCACCAGTAGCGCACCGACTATTTTGGGTGGCGCAGGTGAGGGCAGATCAAACCAACGACAGCCCGCCCCGATAGCAAGCCCCAATATCAAACCGATCACCGTATTAATCATTATTTCGGCTCCTGTGTTTTGCCAGATGGACCACCACAATAGTCTTTGGTTGTGTTCTTGCGGTGAGTTGCAAACCTATCGGTCAAGACGTAGCCGGTGCTCATAGCTAGCACGAGCAGGGCACCAATAAGCACTGGCGGCGCCGGCAATGGAATCGTGGCTAGCCGGCAGGCCACGCCAATGAATAGCGCGAGTAGTAAACCAAGGGCGATCTTCATATATCACTGTCTCTGGTTTCGGGTTTGACGCGCTGCCCTCGCCCTCTGGACGTTCGGTTCAGCGCAAGGTAATGATGCACCTCCGGCGGAGTGTCGCCGCGGTGGTACACGCGTACGGAGTCGTGAATATCCTGGTCATGCCGGGTAACGCGTTCATGCTGGCGCAGATGCTCCGCCCAACTCGAGAGAAAAAACCACTCGAACCAGATACCGGATTCGGCAGCATCCTGATAGACGCCCCAACTGTATGCACCGTTGCCGTAGCGTTCGGCCGACAGCGCGTGTATGGCCTGCAAAAATCCGTCCGTATCCTGGTCGTCGATCACATAGGAGATGGTCACCAACACCGGCCCTCGATCCGGGTCGTCGTCGAACGTGTCGGCGATGACGGGTGTCTCCCAGCTCATGGCCGGGGTCAGGTCGCGTTGCTCGGCTTGGCCGAGCTTGGCCCGCCAGGTCAGAGGTATTGCGACCAGCGCACCTACGGCTGCAGCCAGTAGTGCAGTGGATAGTGAGGTATACGTAGCCACCTGACCCCAGACGATCGAGCCGGCCGCCATGCAGCCGAAAAAGACCATGATCTGGATGGACAGGCCACGAGCGCGAACCCAGTTTGGCAGCGCGGTCTGTGCCGACACATTGAGACTGGTGAGCACCGCAATCCAGCCCAGGCCTCCCAGGAAGGCCGCGGGCAGAGCGACCCAAACGCTGGTAGCGATCCCGAGGCCCGCCATGGCGACTGCGGTAACAGCCGCGCCGAGCGCCTGCAGTATGTTGGTGTTGAGCTTTTGCCGAATTTTCGGCAATGCCAGCGCGCCAGCGACTGCGCCCGTACCCACCGCTGCGAGCAAGGTGCCATACAGACCTGCGTCACCACCGGGGATAGCACGTGCGACCAGGGGCAGCAGTGCCCAGTAGGCGCTGACGAAGATGAAGTAGCCCAGCGCGCGCAACAGTGTCGCTTTCATGGGGGCGTTGTGGCTGACATGTCGCAGGCCAGTGAGCATCCCACCCATCAGCGGCTCCGGGGGCAAGGTCCGCGCCGGTGCCGGCGGCCGTTTCCATATCAGCAAGGCACCGATGATCACGAGATAGCTCGCTGCATTGACAACGAAAGGTGCCGCCAAGTTGATCGAAATGATCAGCATGCCAGCCAGAGCCGGTCCGATCGCCCGGCTGATGTTGATGCCCAGGCCGTTGAGAGCAATAGCCGGTTGCAGATTTTCGCGTGGCACCAATTCCGGCACAATTGCCTGCCAGGCGGGGGCCATGAATGCCGCCCCCGTACCGATCAGAAAGGTAAACACCAGTAGACCGACGGGCGTCATCCAGCCCAGCGCCACCAGCACTGCCAGGCAGAGGGTCACGACTGCAATTACGATATTCACGATAACGAGAAAGCGTTGCTTGTCGACGCGGTCTGCCAGCGTGCCTGCAAACAGAGCAAAGCAGAAAACAGGCAGCGCAGTGGCCGCCTGGACGAGGGCCACGACTGCCGGCGACGGGTCGAGCGTGGTCATCAGCCAGGCGGCACCTGCGTTGTGAACCCAGGTGCCGATGTTCGAGACCAGCGTTGCGGTCCACAACAACGCAAAAGCGCTGTATGCGAATGGCGCCCAAGGGGACGCCGTGTCCGCATTAGGCTGCGTGCGTTGGGTCATGCCGTCGCCCTGCTACGATCTCGCATGGCCAGGCTATACCGCAAAACAGGAACAACCGAGCGCGCCCCAGAACGATTTATCATCGCGCACGGGAATCGGCCGCGTCCAAGCGATTCCTGGGCTGTGGGTGTGCAGATGGCAATTAGCCCCTTCATGGCCGTGACCGTGACCATGCTGCGCTGCCGAGATTTTCGCGTAATCCCCGGTGCGCATGGCTGGCGTCGGCGCCGCATGAATAGGCCCCCAGTCGGGTGAGGCGGGAGGTAGCGGCGGATTATGGCCGTTGTACGGTCCGTTCCCATGCACGATTTTACCGCCTAGCATGGTCAGCACCGATGTGATCCGTCGAATGTCCTCCGCAGGCACGGATAGATAGTCATCCGACAGTACGGCCAGATCTGCATACTGCCCCGGCTTGAGTGCGCCTTTGATATCCTGATCTCCGGAGAACCACGCAGAGCCCTGGGTGAAGAGGCGCAACGCCGTTTCGCGATCCAACGTGTCGGCTTCGTCGTAAAGCGCGAGACCGCCCACGGTCTTGCCAGTCACCAGCCAGTACAGTGCTGTCCACGGATCATAGGAGGCAACACGGGTAGCGTCCGTTCCAGCGCCCACTGGCAGGCCCATTTCCAGCATGCGTGAAATCGGCGGTGTGCGTTTGGCCGCCTCCGGGCCGTAGCGGTTAACGAAGTATTCACCCTGGAAGGCCATGCGATGCTGCACTGCGATACCGCCGCCCAGCGTCTTGATCCGCTCGATATTGCGATCGCTGATCGTTTCGGCGTGATCGATGATAAAGCGGGTTTCGAACGGCTTGCGGCCATTGACTCGCTCAAACACGCTCAAAAAGCGATCGATGCTTTCATCATAAGTTGCGTGGATACGAAACGGCCATTTGTTGTCGGCAAGCAATTCAACGATCGGTTCGAGCTCGCGTTCCATCACCGGTGCAAGATCCGGTCGTGGTTCCAAAAAGTTCTCGAAATCGCCGGCGGACCAGGTAAGGTTCTCACCACCGCCATTCATTTTCAGTCGCGTGGAGCCATCGCCGGGTTCAATCATCTTTACCCAACGCTTATAGTCTTCAAGCTCTTCACCTGGTTTCTGCGCAAACAAGTTGTAAGCGATACGAACCGTCAGCTGGTCTGCGTCGTCGAGCTCCTGAACCACTTCATAATCATCGGGGTAGTTCTGGCCACCACCGCCGGCATCGATCACCGAGGTGATCCCCAGCCGGTTCAGCTCGCGCATGAAGTGTCGGGTTGAGTTGATTTGGTCCTCACGAGGCAGCTTCGGCCCCTGGGCCAGCGTTGAGTACAGAATAAGGGCACTGGGCGTGGCTAGCAGCATTCCAGTAGGCTGGCCATTTTGATCGCGTTCGATCGTGCCGCCCGGCGGGTTGGGGCTATCCTTGGTGATGCCAATGGCGTGGAGCGCTGCCTTGTTCAACAATGCACGGGCGTATAGATGTAGCACGAATACCGGCGTATCCGGCGCTACCGCATTGATTTCGTCTAGCGTAGGCATGCGGCGTTCGGCGAACTGGAATTCCGACCAGCCACCAACGACCCGAACCCACTGCGGTGGCGGCGTGTTTTCGGCCTGCACCTTAAGCAGGCGCAGTGCGTCAACCACCGACGACACGTTTTCCCAGCGTAGCTCCATGTTGAAGCTTAGGCCGCCGCGGATGAGGTGGGTATGGCTGTCGTTGAGGCCAGGAATCACCCGCCGGCCCTCCAGGTCGATCGTTTCGGTGGCGGAATCGGCGAGACGCATGATTTCGTCGTCCTTGCCGATGGCTTCCACCTTGCCATCCGTAATCGCAATCGCCTGGACCTCAGGATTCGACGGGTCGAGCGTTGTGACGCGCCCGTTCCGCAAGATTAAATCTGTCATGGCCGACTCTCCTTTCAGGTTGTGTTGCCAAGCCCGGTACCCACAGTGCGACGGTTGGCCGCAGCAAGCGTAATACCGGGCGTAAACCTTACTTTATGCCCTTATTTGCAGCCCGATCAGACGGAATCTGCGGGTACTGGATCCTGTGTTGGGCCGTGTTCTACTCGTTCAGGAGCCTTGTGCACCATGGTGTAGGCGTAATCCACGCCCATGCCGTAGGCACCGCTGTGCTCCTTAACGATCTCCATAACCGCATCGTAGGTGTCGCGGTGAGCCCAGTCACGCTGCCATTCGAGCAGGACCTGCTGCCAAGTGACGGGAATCACGCCGGCCTGGATCATGCGTTGCATCGCATAATCGTGTGCCTCTTTTGAGGTGCCGCCCGATGCGTCGGCGACCATGTAAATCTCGTACCCGGCGTCGTGCATCGCTGACAGCGCGAAGCTGTTGTTGCAGACTTCGGTCCAGAGCCCAGCGACGACAACTTTCTTCTGACCATTACTGGCCAGGGCGTCGCGTACCTTTTGGTCATCCCAGGAATTCATCGAGCTACGCTCGAGTATCGGATGCTTAGGGAAGACGGCGAGAAGCTCGGGATATGTGTAGCCGGAGAATGCCTGGCTTTCGACGGTTGTGATCGTGGTCGGTATGTCGAACACCTTGGCGGCCTTTGCCAGGCCCACGACATTATTTTTGAGTGCCTGACGATCCATCGACTGCACGCCGAATGCCATCTGCGGCTGCTGATCGATGAAAATGAGCTGACAGTTCTTAGGGGTTAGTAGTTCGGTTTTACCACTCATCAGTGTTATCTCCTTTGTCCTCGTGGACAGGTAGTGAAAGTCGATGGTCCCAAATTGAGGCCACCAACAGCGTAAAGGTTGATAAGTTTAGGGGCTGGCGTAGCCACCGAACCGCGCTACAGGTGACCACTCTGGCTGAATCTGGGGCAGGTCAGGCGCCAGGTCGGCGTACTCCCCTGCGCCGTAAACGATCTTGCCCTCAACCAGGGTCAGAACGGATTCCATGTCCTTGATCTGCTCGCCTGGAATCTCAAAATAGTCGGCGCTTAGAACAGCCAGATCCGCATACTGGCCCGGTTCGATTTTGCCCTTAACGTCTTGTTCGCCAGAGAACCAGGCGCTGCCCTCGGTGTGCAGGCGCAGGGCTTGGTCGCGGGACAGCCGGTTATCAGATGGATAAATCTGTGTGCCACCGGCCGTGTTGCCGGTAACCGCCCAATACATGGTCATCCAGGGGTTGTAGGTGGCCACGCGGGTACCGTCACTGCCCAGACCAACCGGGATGCCATTCTCGGCGAGTTTACGCAGTGGGGGCGCGGTCGCAGCAGCTTCTTTGCCGTACCGCTCTACGAACGACTCACCGGCGAAGGCCATACGGCTTTGCACCGCGATACCACAGCCCAAAGCCTTGACGCGTTCGATGTTGCGGTCGCTGATGGTTTCGACGTGGTCGAGGGTGCAGCGCAGATTATCAAAGGAATGCTCTGCATCTACCTTCTCCCATATGTCCAGAATCTTGGTTACGCTCTGGTCATAGGTGGCGTGGATACGTATGGGCCAGCCACGCTCGGCCAGATAGTTGGTAACCTCGTACAGCTCCTCCCGCATATAAGGCTTTTTCAGAATCTCGGGCCGCTCAGCGGTAAAGTTTTCGAAGTCGCCGGCGTTCCAGGTGAGGAATTCACCGCCACCCTGAAGCTCATAGCCGCCGTGGATGTGGGCCTGGTTTTCGCCCTGTTTGAAGTTGCGGGTCCAATAGCGGAAGGTGGCTAGCTCTTTTTCCGGGCTTTGCGGGAACAGGTAGTAAGCCACACGCAGCGGCATGGCGCCTTGTTCCGCCAGCGTGCGGGTGCCGGCGTAATCATCCGGGAAGATGTGCCCGCCGCCGCCGGCGTCGATCACGCTGGTCAAGCCAAAGCGGTTGAGCTCGCGGTAAAAATGCTTGGTTGAGTTGACCTGGTTCTCTTCCGACAAGCCTGGCAACGCACCAATGGTCTGATACAGAATGGTGGGGTTAGGCTCAGCCCACAGGATGGCGCCGCCGTCGTCCGTCAACTCATAGCGCCCACCTGTTGGAGCCTGGGTGTTTTCGGTGATACCCAGTTTTTCAACTGCAGCCGCGTTCAAAAATCCCCGGCTGTAGAGGTACAGCACAAACACCGGTGTGTCCGGTGCCGCTTCCGTCAGCTCGGCCGGTGTGGGCATGCGATCTTCTTCGAATTGGTACGGCGACCAACCGCCGATCACCCTTACCCATTCGCCATCCGGTGTGCGCTGGGCTTGCTCGCTGACCATGGATATCGCTTTGTCCAACCTGTCGACGCCATCCCAGCGCAGCTCCAGGTTGTAGAAACGTCCGCCGCGCACGGCGTGGGTGTGGGAGTCGTTCAGGCCTGGAATGACGGTGCGGCCCTGCAAATCGATGATTCGGGCCGTATCCCCGGCATCGTCCAGAAGCGCCTGGCTGTCGCCGACCGCCTCGATAAGCCCGTCGGCGATGGCCACCGCCTCAGCAAAGCGATAAGTGCCTTCTTCTCCTGATACGGCGACCTTGCCGTTATGCAGGATTACTTCGCCAGTGTGCTGATCATCTGCCTGTGCCGTGCTCATAAGACACAGGGAGAGAATTGCACCGACAGCAATATTAATGGGCGTTTTTTTTCGCATATTGGTTCCTCCTTCGATCGGTTTATTCTGGCAGCGGGATAAATTCTTCATCGTCGCCTTTCACCTTTGGGAAGGTCTGGGCTTTCCAGTCGGCCTTGGCCTGCTGGATGCGCTCACGGCGGCTGGATACGAAGTTCCATTCGATATAACGCTTACCCAGGTGTTCCCCGCCGACGATCGCAATACGTGAATCACGTGTGGCTGTCAGCTCGATGCCGGGCGCGTCTGAGAACACGGCCATGGCGTGCTCAGGTACAGAGGTCGCTCCTGCGGTCAGCTCACCTTCGGCCACGTAGACCGCTCGCTCCTGGGCATCTGGCACCTTGATTGTTTGCCCAGCCTTAAGGTGTGCCTCAACATAAAGCGTATCCGCATACACTTTTACGGGTGAGGTTGCCCCATACGCGCTGCCCATAATCACGCGAATTGGCACGCCGTCGACTTCAACACGGGGGATGTCTGCACTCGGATAATGGTAAAACGCAGGGTCGATCTCTTCGTCGGCCTCTGGCAGGGCCAGCCAGAGTTGGAGGCCGTGGAGACGGTGGGCCTTTGCTGTCACTTCCGAACGTTCACGCTCAGAATGGGTAATGCCCTTACCCGCAACCATCAGGTTGACGTCACCTGGGCGGATGGGCTGGTAGCTGCCGACCGAATCGCGGTGCAGTATTTCACCCTCAAACAGGTAGGTGACCGTGGCTAAGTTGACATGAGGATGTGGGCGCACATTAATGCCTTCGCCAGCGGCAAAGTCTGCCGGGCCCATATGGTCGAAGAAGATCCACGGCCCAACCATACGGCGTTGCATGGTAGGTAGAACGCGCCTTACCGAGAAGCCGCCCAAATCTTTGTCGCGGGGCTCGATCAACAGCTCGACCGATTTGCACCCGGCCGGCTTTAAACAGTCTTGGTCAAAAGCTTCATCCGGGTGTTGTGTTAGCGTGCTCATCACTATTCTCCTGCCTGAAGTTGCCGAGTACCTTGAGTGCTTTCGTCATATAACTTCGTCTTCGACGGTATCGACTAGATTGTGTTTGTATGGCGCTGCGCCGATTCATGCCCAAGTTCTAGAGGCGGGCATGTCAAACAGTAGTGCCTCTGTTGCGGTGTTTCCAGTGAAAGCGTGAGAGCATAGACCGTCCAGGGCAACGCCATCATGACGACTTCTTTCGAGCAAATTCTTAAGTGATGGAATTATCCTACACTTCTGTTTTTCGAATACAATACTATTATCCGACGACACTTTGTCGCCATTTAGGCGACAATTGAGCAGCGGCTAATTCGGAACTGGAGTTGGTCCTGGCGCCACTCGATACCCAACCCGAGAGTTGAAAAGGCTTGCAGTGCTTTTTTAGCCCAGTGGAGCCCTAAAGACTGGATACAAAACTATCAGACCTCGACAAATTTTCGCCATGAAAGTATGTTGAGGCCGAACGTTAAACAGTCACTCTATTTTTCAGGCGGATGATAATGAACGACAATAGCCCTTCCACTCGTCCCGTCGTACTGTTGATGTATGCGCTGACGTTCACGACCGGCATCATAGATGCCGTTACCATTTTGGGTCTTGGAGGCATCTTCGCATCGCTTATGACCGGCAATGTCGTTTATATCGGTTTGGGCCTTGGCGGATTAGAAGATGTGTCGCCTCTTCGGAGTGTGTTCGCACTACTAACCTTTATTCTGGGATCGGTAGCGGCGGGAGCTATTGCAAAAAGAGCCGTCAATGGACGGGTGGGCCCCTGGTTGCTGTTGATCGGCTTTATCGAGATAATCTTGCTCTTGGGTGCCGCATGGGCAGCTTGGAATATCGGGCCCGATGGCCCGGTCAACCCGTTCTCGCCCCAGGTTATTGCCGCGATCGGGTTAGCATCTGCTGCAATGGGCCTCCGCAACAGCACTATTTCGCGCCTCTCCATAGCTGATCTGAAAGTGACGGTATTAACCCTGGCTATAACCGGATTGGGTGCAGACTTGGGCTCTGGAAAATCCGAGTCGCAAAAGCAAATGCGGCGGCTTGGCTCGATCGTTCTGATCGGATCTGGTGCCGCTTTTGGCGCCTGGTTGTTCTTCCTCTATGGCGTTGCGGTCCCTCTTTGCCTGATTGCCTTGATCGTCGCTGTGGCAACGATTGCCTTTAGCTTGACTGCGGAGGCGAAACTCACCCCATCTCAGTTGAATAAATGACGGACATACTGGCAGAGCCCTTAGCGAGTGAAGTACGTTAACTCGGTCTTTTTATTGATCCATTGCTATTGTCCGACGATAACAAGAGAGGGTATATGGATAATTTCGCGGGTATCCGTGCTTTTACTCAAGTTGTTAAAGCAGGTGGTTTTGCAGCTGCCGCGCGGGAGATGGGGTTGTCGCGATCGGTGGTCAACAAGACCGTCATCAATCTTGAGAAAGAGCTCGGCGCACAATTACTTCAGCGCAGCACGCGCCGAGTCACGCCCACGGACACGGGGCTTGCGTTTTATGAACGCTGCGTTCAGATTCTGAGTGAGCTGGATGAGGCTACATCGGCAATCACTGCGTTGCAAAGTAAGCCTGCTGGCAATCTCCGAGTCAACGCGCCGATGTCTTTTGGTACTCTCCATCTATCCAGAGTGCTCGCCGAGTACATGGCCCTGTACCCGGATGTTCATGTTGAATTGGTGCTCAATGATCGTGTTGTCGATGCAATCGAAGAGGGCTTCGATGTAACCGTGCGCGTTGGGGAAACGCATGCCACTATAAGTCTTGTGACTCGCGAGTTGGCAGCGGCCAGGCGCGTACTCTGCGCCTCGCCGAATTACCTCGAGAGATGGGGAGAGCCATTGGCCCCGGCTGACCTCAAGACGCACCGCTGTTTGCACTATGGTTACCTTGGCTCTGGAAGCAAATGGCGGTTAGGTGGTCCAAATGGTGAACAGGCCTTTGCGATACAGTGTGTTATGTCGTGCAATAATGCCGAACCGCTGCGCGACGCAGCTGTGAATCATCAAGGCATCGCCCTGTTACCCACCTTTATCGTCGGCGAGGCGCTGCAAACCGGACAATTGCGAGCGATCCTCGAGGACTACCCGCCGACCGACATCACGCTTAGCGCCCTCTATCCTCGACACCGCCACCTGTCGACCAAGGTTCGGCTACTGGTTGATTTGTTAGCCGAGCGTTTTGGGGGCCGGCCTTATTGGGATCTGGCGCGATAAAGCAAGTGCGAAGCTTCTGTCACTGCTGCAGCTGCCCAGGTTTGCCAAAATAACTTGAACTCTAATCAGCGATTTTGCAGCTACTTTCTTGAGGCGTCCTCTATGGGATTTATCCAAGGGGCCCTTCAAAAGTAAATCAACGTGCAAACGATAGGTTCCTGATGGCTGCGTTGAAAACCCGGCCAACCGCCGACGTAGAGTCGTTTAGTAGGTATACCGGATGCCAACGCGCCCGTACGTTTGTATCGATTTGTCGGACGGCGTTTCCCAGGATACGGTCGTTTTGGTTATTGCGAAACTGCCACTCCACCGACCTGATCGAGCGGTAATGCCGAGGTACAGGCGGGCAATGCCTGGGTCGTAGTCGACCGACAGGCTGTCTTTGAACGTGTTCCCGTCCCAGAAAATAGCGTTACCAATATAAGAGCCATTGAGTAATGCGTATACCCAAACCCCCGAATTGGTTACGTAGGAGGTATAGGGTCTGGAACCTATGGTCTCATCACCAAAGAACTGAGGGGGAATGCCATAATCATCTGGAACTCCCCAGCCGAAGCGAGCCCCAACCCCCGCTGTGGCCATGGAGATCAGATTGCCAAGGCTGCCTCCTAGTTGTCCAATGAAGTCGCCGCCCCAGCCGTTCGGGTTTCCGTAACGCCATAGGCGGCGTCGGTGCTCATAGGCAGCGTTGAGCAGAATCTCGTCATGAATCTGGTTTTCCCAGCCGTTGACCTGGTCTGCGCCTATCAGATGGTGGAACTCATTCTGGACTGCTTTACCCTGAGCGCTAGGCCCGGCAATACCGTAATAGAAAGTGAAGGCATCCATCGTATGGGCATCTTGTGCTCCTGCGGTAAGCTCTGCGAAGAGTAAGCCGCTGTAGGGCACGTCATTTTCGATCGGTTCGGTCGTTAACGTATCCTCGGGCGAAAAGATCCGGTGCGAAACGCTGTGACTAATAAATCGTTGCCGGTCACTGCGATTGACCAATGGCAAGTGCTCCAGACCACTAGCGACAATGCCAGGGACAGGGCCGTCCTCAAAGTTCTCGAGATAACCCGATACCCAGCCTATTTGCAAACCATTGGTGTAGTGATCATCAGATTGCGCGAAAGTGTCGTTGTCGACCGAGAGGAACCATGTGCCCTTGGGTTCCTGGGCGAGGCTTGAAGGTGACCAGATTGCGATGAAAAGGGCAGCTAACAAGAAGCCGGCTCTGATTGGCGTATTCCTGACTTGATGATACTGAAAGGCAGCAAGGTTTCTTGTGCTTGAACTGGTCATGTGCAGCGCCTTTTCAACCTTCAAATGGTGTGTTCTAGAAAGAATTATACAAAGTATCAGTGCTGCCACCGTCATTGTGAGGCTACCGCCGGCAATGGTGGCCGTGAGGATAATCTCATAATGTACAAACTGAACGTAGCTATGTCGTCGACTACAAGGCCGGATAGCTCCAGGCTTTGCTTCAAACGCTTGTCGGCCTGCCACTCAAGTTCATGTTCCCCAGCCCAATCACAAAGTGGTGGGGTGCATTTGCCCGCAAAACCAATCCGTCTCACAGCTGTTTTCGGCTTGGATCCGCAATGGAGGAATCCTTCAGGTCATTAACTTGAACTATGTGCTCAAATTGCATGCTGGATTCCTTGTTGGACTGACTTGAAAGCGAGTTGATTGCGCATTGTAACGTTAATCCCATGCAGCGTGGAAATGCTGTTAGCGGGTAGGGGTTATGCCGGAGTTTTTGGTTTGGAAGGGTTCTATTCTGGGGTAGGGGAAACCTGTGGAGTTAATTTCAACAGCCAAAAAAAAGCCCCTGAAGTCAGGGGCTTTTCTCTTGGTTGGTGGAGACGGCGGGAATTGAACCCGCGTCCGCCAGCACTATGCCTTGAGATCTACATGTTTATGTCCTTCTATTGATTTAACCTCAAGCGACCCGAAGGCCAGGGTGCAAGAGGCGAGTTCTTTAAATCTTAGCCGTTAGACAGTGAACTCTGGATAACGGAGCATCCCGTAAGCGATGACGTCCTGAGATGTAGCTCTGGGCTACGGGCGACCCAGTCAGGACGACTAGCAGCTTACGCTGCTAGTGAGTAGTTTTCGTCGTTTGCGACTATTGCATTGCAGCTTTGGATTAACGAGATTGGCTGCCATCTCGACATGCACCCAAGGGTTCGCCACCAGCGTCGAAGCCATGTCGTCCCCTTGCTCACAGTATATGTGGGTGTGTAGGCCAACTTCAAGGTCTCTTTGTTGCTGTTTTGCTCAAGCCGGCTTATAGGCCTGCTTGAGCCGCGTGGCTCAGCGCTTCAAAGCTTTCGCGGAAGTAGTCCATTACGGCATTCGGGTCTGCATGAATGGCTTTGTCTACGGTAATGCCGAACTGCACGGTGCCGGCGTAGCTGAAAATACTCATGCCAATGCCGATGCTGCCGCTTTGTGGCACCCAGAACATGGGTTGCACCAGCTTGCTACCGGCCAGGTACACCGGTTCTTTGGGGCCGGGTACGTTGGTGAGCACCGCCGAAGCCTTGCTGCTAAGCAAATCCAGCGCGCGCCGCTCCAAAATATCCGGGCCACGCCCGAATAGATCCAGCAAGCTGTAAGTAACCTGCGCTTGATAGGATTGCTTGAGCCGGGTCATGTTTTCCTGAACCTGGCGGAAGCACATAACGGGATCTGCAATTTCCACAGGCAGGCATACCAACACCAAGCCGAACTGGTTTCCCAGTGTCTCGATGGGCTGGTTAAGCGGTCGCAGGTTGAACGGTGCCGCAACACGGATGCCGCAATGCGGGATAACCTCTTTGCTCGCTTTAAAATGCTTGTGGAGTGCGCCGGCCGCGGCACTCAGCAATACATCATTGATGGTGCCGCCTAGCGCCTTGGCACAGGCTTTTACTTCTGCCAAATCCAGCGGTTCCGCCCAGGCAACGTGTTTGCGCCCCGAAAGCGCGCTCTTCAGGCAGGTGTCTGGCTCAAGGGGTGAGAGCCCGAGTTTGAGAATGTCTGCGGCAATGCCGCTGGCGGTGCTGGCAAGTTTCAAGGGGTAGTTTGGTTCTTCCCGAACGGACCGCATGAACAGTCGGGCCTGTTGCGTCGCTGCTTCGGTGGCATCGAGGGCGCGGTGCAGGAACCGAGGTATAGTTGAGCGCGCGGGCTGCTTCCAAGGCCTGATTGAAGGCGCCTGTTGCTCGTCGGGTTCAGGTGTCTTGTCGGTGAGGGAAAGGAGAACCCTTACCAGTGATATGCCATCGGCAATGCAATGATGGATGCGAATCAAAAGTGCGCAGCCGCCCTGGTAATTGTCGATGTAGTGGATTTGCCAAAGAGGATGGCGCAGATCCAGCGAGGTGCTGTTCAAGTCACTGGTTAATGCCTGGAGTTCTGCTTTGCAGGCTGTTCCCGGGAGTGCAATTCGGTGCAGGTGGTTGTCAAGGTCAAAAAGTGGATCGTCTTGCCAGTAAACCTTGTCGCCCTCATCAATAATGCACTGTCGGAATCTCTGAAAGCGCAAGAATCGCTCATTGAGGGTGTGCTTCAGGCGGCTGATGGCGATCGGGTTATCGAATACCAGCACCGCCGAGATCATCATCGGATTACGTGGGGTGTCCATCCGCAACCAGGAGCGGTCAACCGCCGTCATCAAGGTCCGTTTGGCTGACATAAGCTCTCCCTGTGTGGTGCACCGGAACTAAAGGTCAGGCACTGTTGTCACGCAGAATGCGCTGCTTCTGGCGATCCCAGTCGCGCTCTTTCTCGGTTGCCCGCTTGTCGAACAGCTTCTTGCCTTTTACCAGTGCAATTTCACACTTAACTTTGTTGCCCTTCCAGTACAGCGCCATGGGCACGCAGGTTTGGCCCGCCTGACTCGTTTCCACGATTAGCTTGGCCAATTCTTTGGCGTGCAACAGCAGCTTGCGGGTGCGGGTTGGGTCGGCAATAACGTGGGTGGATGCTTCGGTAAGGGGCTGAAAATGCCCGCCCAGTAGAAACGCCTCGCCACCTTTCAATAATACATAGGCGTCGGTTATCTGGGCCTTGCCAGCCCGCAGCGATTTTACTTCCCAGCCGAGCAGGGCAATCCCCGCCTCAAAGCGTTCCTCAATATGGTATTCGTGTTTCGCCTTTTTGTTCAGGGCGATGGTACTGCTCGGCGTACCAGGTTTTTTCTTGCTCATGAATCAATGATCCGGGTTCGGACGAATGAACGGGCCGACCGGGTGCAGGTCGGCAAAAGGGGCATTGTAGCTCAGGAGTGCCAGACTGGTCACGAAACGGCCTTCAAAGGCGCGGCTGGCTCGTGCGTAAAGGAGTCCTTCGGCTACAATATCAGCCTCGACACTTTTCAGGGGCGAAAATGCCGACGCCGTACCAGACACCTATCGGGTCTTTTACCCGTAAATCAACCTTCTTCTGGGCTGCAGTAGGCGCAACAGTGGGTTTGGCTAACCTATGGCAGTTCCCTTATTTGGCGAGCAAGCATGGTGGCGGGCTGTTTATTCTGCTTTATCTTGGCTGTTTACTACTGGTGACTTTGCCCTTAATGGTTACCGAGGCTGCTGTTGGTCGTTATGCCCGCCATGGAGTTGTGCTGGCAATGGACGGCCTGATTCGTAGTGCAAAACGTTCGAGGGCGTGGATGGCTTTGGGCCGGCTCAGCATATTGGGTGCTTTTCTGGTGCTGTCGTTTACCGCCGTTTTCGGGGCCATTGCGCTGGCCTACGTGTTTTTCGGTGCGCTGGGCCGGTTTTCTGGAGCGGGTCAGGCGGAAGCAACTGAAATTCTTGCAGGGTTGGTTTCCGACCCGCGAGAATTTCGCGTATTTATGGGCTGGCACGCATTCTTTTTGGTTATGGTTTTGTGGGTGTCTGGGCAGGGCGTAGTTGGCGGCTTGGAGCGAGCATTCAGAATTGTTGTGCCTGGCACGCTGGTGCTCTTGTTGGCACTGTTTGGGCTTGCTGTTTGGTACGGCAGAATCGACGGCGCTATCAGCCAAATGCTGGCGACGCACCCGCAGGATCTTTCTTGGCAAAGCCTGAGTGCAGCCCTGTTTCATGCGTTCTATACATTGGGGTTAGGTATGGGTGTGTGGGCTGTTCTGGGTGCGTACACCACACCGGACACGCAGCTTAAGCGATCCATTCTTGCGGTTGTGCTGATGGACACATTGGTCGCGATTCTGGCCGGGCTGATGATTTTTTCCATGGCCACTGAAAGCGATATGTTTGCTGGCCAGCACGGGTTTGGCCTGCTGTTTGTTTCGCTCCCGCTTACCCTTGCAGAACTTCCTGCCAGTCAGTTTTTTATTGCTGCCGTCTTTCTCTTGGTGGTCATGATTGTATGGGCAACCGCGCTGGCGTTGTTGGAGCCTGTGGTGGGTTGGTTTCGTGAGTGGATTGGGGCGCCCAGAGGGCTCACGGTTGTTCTGGTGGGCCTGGCGGTATGGCTTGCAGGGCTGGCGTCCTTGTTTTCGTTTAATGTTTGGGCCGAGTTTCGGCTAGGTGGCGCATCTGTTTTTCGGTGGTTGGAGCTGATAACCGGGGGGGTGATGATTCCCCTAATGGCCGTTCTGATTGCGTTCTTTACGGGCTGGTGTCTCACGCGCAACCTCTCGCAAACCATGGTTGGGTCGGCACCCAGACTCTTTAGTGCTATTTGGATTTGGGTTATGCGCCTGGTGCTGCCTCTGGTTGTCGCCTATATCGGGGTTCATTACACGGCAGCTTCATTATTAAACCTGTGCGACAACGGCGGTAAGGCATTCTGGTGCGAGCCTGCACCAGGCATGGTTTCTCGCGAAGAAGGTGACGCCTCCCAGAATACGGGGGATGCGAAGGCAGGAGAGTTATTGCCGGCAGAGCAGGGGCCTTCGAGCGAGCTTAACGAACAGCAATCGACCCCTGAAAATGCCCCTAAAGACGACGATATCCTTTATCATAGTGTCTAATTGCAGCTAAGTGTGTACCTCCAAGGTCTGCAATCGGTCTTAACGTGTATTTGTATGCAGGACAACCGGTTCCAATGCCCCATCAGATTGATAAAACAGCCCTGGTTATGCACTCCGCCGAGCGCATGTTCCATTTGGTTAACGACATTGCCCGTTATCCCGAGTTTCTCCCGTGGTGTGCGGGTGCCGAGGTTCACCAGCAGGGCCCAGAACAGATTATGGCATCGCTTGAAATAGCCAAGGGCGGGGTGCGCCATAAGCTTACCACCCGCAACCAGCTTCAGATGCCAGAAGCTATTGAAATGAGCCTGGTAGACGGGCCGTTTCGCAATCTTACTGGGCGTTGGCACTTCAAGGCGCTGAATGAAAATGCCTGCAAGGTTATTCTGACACTTGAGTTTGAGTTCTCTGGCACGTTATCACGAATGACGTTTGGGCCTGTTTTCAACCAGGCGGCCACAACCATGGTGGATGCATTTTGTCGTCGTGCAGATGATATCTACGTGGGAAGTGTCTGATGCTGAAGGTTGAGGTGGCTTATGCCCGCCCTGACAAGCAGGAAATTGTCCCTGTGCAGGTAGCCGAAGGCACAACGGCCATAGAAGCGGTTAATTTGTCAGGTATTACCGCGATGTTCCCTGAGATCGATGCAGAATCAATCGACATGGGGATATTTGGCAAGGTTATTAAAAAACCAGCGGATCACGAGCTGCGAGATGGCGACCGGGTTGAGTTGTATCGCCCGCTCCAGATTGACCCGAAGCAGGCGCGCCTGAACCGGGCCAAAAGGAAATCGTAGCCAAATCAATAGGCTGGTGTTTCTTCCAGAAGCTGCGCTTCGTAATGTGAGTAACGATCGTTGTTGTAATGCACGATGATGCGCTGCTCTTCGATATCGCCACCTCGGCGCTGGAACGTGTAAACGTAGTATTCGCGAGACTCGTCAACCGGATTCAGCATCAGAGGGCTGCCGAGTAGAGCCTGAACCTGGCTGCGAGGCATGCCTTCGTTGAGTTTGGTCAGCTCTTCATCGGTAACAATATTGCCTTGCTGGACGTTGATCTTGTAAACGCCCGGAAAGGCACAACCGGATAGAACCAGAGTGAGAATGAGAGCTGTGAGCTTTTGCATCGCCGGAGGAAATCCTCTATCTTGAAATCGCCTGCCAAGGGCAGGTGTGGCACGGGTTAACCGTTAAAAGGCGGCTTCATCATACCGGAAGCCGTGAGGCACACCAAAGAGTGAATAGTAACATGTCATCTGAAAACGCCGAATTACGAAAAGTCGGTCTCAAAGTCACTCTGCCAAGAGTGAAAATCTTCAACATTTTGGAAAACGCCAAGGATCATCATCTCAGTGCCGAAGATGTTTACAAGCGGCTTCTGGATCAAGGCGATGACGTGGGGCTGGCCACCGTATACCGAGTGCTCACGCAGTTTGAGACGGCGGGCCTGGTGTTGCGTCACAATTTTGAAGGTGGGCATGCCGTATTCGAAATGGCGAGCGAAGACCACCACGATCACATGGTTTGCACCCAGACAGGCCAGGTGATTGAATTTGTTGATGAGATCATTGAAGAGCGCCAGCGGAAAATCGCAAAAGAGCACGGCTATGAAATTGTCGAGCACAGTTTGATTCTCTATGTAAAGCCTATCAAATCGTAAGCTCTCGGAGTTAACGGTGAAATAAAAGGTAGCGGTGGAATAAGAGATAGCGGTGAATAAAAAAGGGGGCAGGCCGCTAAGCCTGCCCCAACAGCTCTCAGGGTCGAGAGGGGGAAGTGGTTATCGCCATCAGGTCAATGATGGGTTGCCTGTCCTTTGGAAAACATTTCTGTAGCGTGGGCAATGGTGTTCTCAGTCATATCCACCCCGCCCAGCATTCTTGCAACTTCGCTGATTCTTCCTTGGTCATCCAGAGATTCGATTTTTGAGAAAGTCGCATCTTGCTGGGTGAACTTGCTGACAAACAGGTGTTGGTGGCATTGGGCCGCAACCTGCGGCAGGTGAGTGACGCAAATTACCTGGCCATTGGCGCCAAGTGAGCGCAGCAGTTTGCCAACGACCTCGGCCGTGCCGCCGCCAATGCCCACGTCAACTTCGTCAAAGATCAGAGTCGGCGTGGTGGATGTCTGAGCAACGACGACTTGAATCGCCAAACTGATTCGTGACAGTTCGCCGCCGGAAGCGACTTTGGCAAGAGGTCTTGCGGGCTGCCCGGGGTTAGCGCTCACCAAAAACTCGATTTCTTCCAGCCCGTGAGGTGCCGGCTCGTCTTGATTGTTGCGGTTCAGGTGGGTAACAAACTGAACCGCCGGCATGCTCAGCTGGGCCAGCTCACCGGCAATGCGCTGATCCAAATCCGCCGCTGCCTTGGCGCGCACTTTGGAAAGCTTGTCTGCCAACTCATCAAAACCTTTGCGCTGGCTTTCCAGCTCCTCTTCCAGCTTCTCCAGGCTGCCCTCGCCACCATCCAGCTCTGCCAGTTCCGCACTTTGTCGTTCATGAAATTCTGGTAGATCTTCTGGGCTGATGCGGTGCTTTCGTGCCATCTGGTAAATGGCACTGAGCCTTTCTTCGACTTCGGCCAAGCGCGCTGGGTCTGCTGCATAGTCGTCTACAAAATGGCGAAGATTATCGCCAGCTTCACTGATCTGGATCTGGGCTTCGCTCAGCATCTGGATGGTATCGGCCAGTGCGGGCACTTCAACCGGAAGTTGCTCCAACTGCTGCAACGCTTGCCGCACCAGACCTGCCGCACTGGTTTCATCTTCGGTGCACAGCAGCGCTGCCTGGTGGCTGCTGTGGAGAATCGCATCGGCCTGGCTCAGTTGCGCTTGTTCCTGCTCTAGCTGTTCCTGTTCGCCGGCTTCGATTGCCAGGCGGTCAAGCTCTTCCACCTGATAGCGCAGCAGCTGTAGCTTGGCCTCTGACTCTTCAGCATTTTGCTGGCGTTCAATCAGCTTTGTGCGGATTTGGCTCCACGACTTCCAGGCTTCGCGGGTCTCACCGGCAAGCTCTTCGGCGCCGGCAAACTCATCGACCAGTTTGCGGTGGGTTTCTTTGCGCAGGAGCGACTGGTGCTGGTGTTGGCTGTGAATATCCATCAGTAACCCACCCAGGTCTTTCAGGTGAGCCAGGGGGCAGGGCTGGCCGTTAATATAAGCTCGCGAGCGCCCGTCTTTGCTGATCACTCGGCGCAGGATGCAGTCGCTGTCGTCATCCAGCTCGTGGCTTTCGAGCCATTGCAGTGCTTCCGGGATACCAGACACATCAAATGTAGCGGTGATGTCTGCGCGCTTTGCACCGTGGCGAACGGCGCCCGCATCGGCACGACCGCCCATAGCTAGGCCCAGCGCATCCAGCACAATGGATTTGCCCGCGCCAGTTTCGCCCGTCAAAGCAGTCATGCCCTTATCGAAGTGCAGTTCGACCCTTTCGGCAATCGCGTAGTTGGAAACCGTGAGCTGTGTGAGCATGCAGATAACCTCCGCCCTTAAAAATATACTGTTCGTTCATACAGTGACTGTGAATATATACAGGGTTTTTGGGGTTTGCAAACATATGGGCAGGATTTTCTTCAGGAATGCGGGCTTTGGTGGTTGAAACCTTGCGCACCAACCCCATATTCGTTCGCAATAACGTTCTTTCGGCTCTGTATAGCCGGAGCCTATGTTCAATCGGTCGCGTTTTAGCCGGCCGCCGAAGATCTGGCAGGAGTAGTCATGAACACCGATGAAAACCGCAATGAGCAGGTAGATGAGTTGAAAGAGGCCGCTGAGGCGTCTGTGGAAGAAGCACAGACGGGAGAGTCAGAGGCTGAGCAAAATGAGGTTTCCGAGCTGGATGCGCTGAGCGCGCAACTGCAGGATTCTCAGGAGCAAATGTTGCGTTTGCAGGCAGAGATGCAAAATGTGCGTCGCCGGGCAGAGATGGATGTTGAGAAGGCGCATAAGTTTGCGCTGGAAAAGTTTGTTAAAGAGCTGCTCCCCGTAGCAGACAGTCTCGAAAAGGCAGTTGAAAGCACCGAAGGCCACGAAGACGCTGGTGAGTTGGTCGCTTCTATTCGCCAGGGTGTAGAAATGACACTCAGCCTGTTTGTGTCGAGCCTTAAAAAGTTCAACGTTGAGCCACTGAACCCGGTGGGCGAACCGTTTGATCCGCAGCAGCACGAGGCCATGTCCATGGTGCCAGCGCCGGATGCGGAGCCCAACAGTGTGGTGGCTGTTATACAGAAAGGCTACTTGTTGAATGGGCGAGTGGTGCGGCCGGCAATGGTGATGGTCGCAAAGGCTCAGGGTGCACCAAAAATTGATGAGCAGGCTTGAAAAGTCCGCGAAAGCGCCAATATAGCCATTAAACAGAAGCATCCGGATTCGATATTTCCGGGCAACTATTAAGAACAGCATTCAGAAGAACTGGAGTGAATCAATGAGCAAGATTATCGGTATCGACCTTGGAACGACCAACTCGTGTGTTGCCATCATGGATGGAGACAAAGTCCGGGTTATTGAAAACGCTGAGGGTGATCGCACTACCCCGTCCATCATTGCCTATACCGATGATGGTGAAATACTGGTTGGGCAGTCTGCTAAGCGCCAAGCGGTTACCAACCCAGAGAACACTATATACGCTATCAAGCGTCTGATTGGTCGTCGTTTTAAAGATGACGTTGTTCAGAAAGACATCAAGATGGTGCCCTATAAAATCGCTGGCGCAGATAATGGCGACGCTTGGGTAGAAGTGAAAGGCGAGAAAATGGCGCCGCCGCAGGTGTCTGCAGAAATTCTGAAAAAGATGAAGAAGACTGCAGAAGACTACCTTGGCGAGAAAGTGACCGAAGCGGTTATCACCGTGCCGGCTTACTTTAATGACAGCCAGCGTCAAGCTACCAAAGATGCGGGCAGAATTGCCGGTCTGGACGTGAAGCGTATTATCAACGAGCCGACTGCAGCAGCCCTGGCCTATGGCCTGGACAAGAAAAGCGGCGATCGTACCGTAGCGGTATACGACTTGGGCGGTGGTACGTTCGACCTTTCGATCATCGAAATTGCGGACGTAGACGGCGAGCACCAGTTTGAAGTGCTGGCGACCAACGGCGACACGTTCCTTGGTGGTGAAGATTTCGATATGAAAATCATCGAATTCCTGGCCGACCAGTTCAAGAAAGACAGTGGTATTGATCTGCGCGGCGACTCTCTAGCTATGCAGCGCCTGAAAGAAGCCGGCGAGAAGGCAAAAATTGAGCTTTCCAGCAGCCAGCAGACAGACGTTAACCTGCCGTACGTTACAGCAGATGCTAGCGGCCCTAAGCACATGAACGTGAAGCTGACTCGCGCAAAGCTTGAGTCGCTGGTTGAAGATCTGGTTCAGCGCAGCCTTGAGCCCTGTAAAGTGGCCCTGAAGGATTCAGGTTTGAAAATCGGGGAAATCGACGAGGTTATCCTGGTTGGTGGTCAGACCCGTATGCCGCTGGTTCAGGAAAAAGTGAAAGAGTTCTTTGGCAAAGACGCTCGGAAGGATGTGAATCCGGACGAAGCTGTTGCCATGGGTGCTGCGATTCAGGCGGCTGTACTTTCCGGCGATGTAAAAGATGTACTGCTGCTGGATGTGACTCCGCTGACCCTGGGTATTGAAACCATGGGTGGTGTTGCTACGCCGGTTATCGACAAGAACACGACGATTCCGACGAAAAAGTCGCAGACCTTCTCTACGGCAGAAGACAACCAGACAGCGGTTACCATTCACGTTGTTCAGGGTGAGCGCAAGCAGGCGACGCAGAACAAGTCCCTGGGGCGTTTTGATCTGGCAGACATTCCACCGGCTTCTCGTGGTGTGCCGCAAATCGAAGTAACTTTCGATATCGATGCTAACGGTATTCTGAATGTGTCTGCGAAAGACAAGGCTACCGGCAAAGAGCAGTCCATCGTGATCAAGGCCTCTTCCGGCCTGAACGACGAAGAAATCGAGAAAATGGTGCAAGACGCCGAAGCGAACGCCGAAGAAGATCGCAAGTTCGAAGAGCTGGTTCAGGTGCGCAACCAAGGCGATGCCATGGTACACGCTGTGCGCAAGACTCTGACTGAAGCTGCTGACAAGGTTAGCGAGAGCGAGAAAGAGTCTATCGAAGCGTCTATCAAGGAGCTGGAAGAAGCTTTGACGGGTTCCGATAAAGACGATATCGAAGCCAAGACCAAGAAGCTGACTGAAGCTTCGTCAGAGTTGGCTCAGAAGATGTACGCAGAAGAGGAAGGCCAGGCAGAACAAGCTGGTGGGCAGGAAGAAGCTCAGTCCGCTGATGATGCAGTGGATGCCGAGTTCGAAGAAGTCAAAGACGACGAAAAGAAGTAATTCTGACGTACATCAGGTAGTTGGAAAACGCGGATCTGCTCCGCGTTTTCCTCGTTTAAAAAACAGGGTTTTAAAGCATGGCCAAGCGCGACTATTACGACATTCTCGGGGTTTCCCGGGACGCGGACGAGAAAGACGTTAAGCGAGCATATCGAAAGCTCGCGATGAAATATCATCCCGACCGCAACCCGGAAGATACAGACGCTGAGAACAAGTTCAAAGAAGCCAGCGAAGCCTACGAAATATTGGCTGACCAATCCAAGCGAGCGGCGTACGACCAGTTCGGGCATGCCGGAGTGGATGGCCAGGCCGGTGGTGGCTTCGGCGGCGGCGGAGGAGGTAACTTCTCCGATATCTTTGGCGACGTGTTTGGCGATATTTTTGGTGGCGGAGGCCGTGGCGGCCGCAACACTCGCGGCTCGGATCTGCGCTACACCCTGGAGTTGGATCTTGAAGAGGCGGTAAAAGGACGTACCGTTGAGATCACCATCCCGGGGCACCGGGAGTGTGACACTTGCGACGGCAGTGGCGCAGAAAAAGGCTCTCGCCCCGAAACCTGCGGCACCTGTAAGGGTATGGGGCAGGTTCGCATGCAGCAGGGTTTCTTCGCCGTGCAGCAGGCTTGCCCGACTTGTCGTGGGTCCGGCCAGATTATTAAAAACCCCTGTAGGTCGTGCCAGGGGCAGGGCCGAATTCGGGAAGAGAAGACGCTTTCCGTTAAAGTGCCGCCCGGCGTTGATACCGGCGACCGTATCCGGCTCTCCGGCGAAGGCGAGATGGGTATGGATGGTGGCCCCTCCGGCGATCTGTATGTACAGATGTCAGTGCGGGAACACTCAATTTTCACCCGTGATGGCCGCAATCTCTACTGTGAAGTGCCAATTAGCATTGTGGATGCGACTCTGGGTGGTGAGCTGGAAGTGCCAACACTGGATGGCCGCGTAAAGCTGAGAATTCCTGCGGAAACCCAGACAGGGAAACTTTTCCGGCTACGCAACAAAGGTGTTAGCCCGGTTCGCGGAGGCCCTTCCGGCGACCTCTTGTGCCGGGTAATTATCGAGACGCCTGTTAGCCTGAATAAGCGCCAGAAAGAGCTGCTTCAGGAATTTCAGGCAACCCTCGATAACAACAAGGGTACAAACCACGCGCCGAAGAAAACATCCTGGTTTGAGGGTGTTAAAAGCTTTTTCGACGAAATGAAATTCTGATCCGTTTCATATAAGGAATAGGCCATGAGGGTAGCAATCATCGGCGCCGCCGGGCGTATGGGTAAAGTGCTGATTGAGGCAGTTGACGGCACCGAAGGGCTGGAGTTGGGCGCTGCGGTGGTCGAGCCTGGGAGCAGCCTTATTGGAGCCGACGCTGGTGAAATGAGCAGCATCGGCAAAACCGGCGTAAAGATGGCTGGCACCCTGGCTGATGTGAAAGACGATTTCGACGTGCTCGTCGACTTCACCTTCCCGGACCTGACCCTGGAAAATGCCGAATTCTGTAAAGCTAACGGAAAAATGCTGGTTGTCGGCACCACCGGTTTGTCCGACGCCGAAAAGCAGCAGCTTGCCCTGGCAGCAGAATCTACCCAAGTGGTGTTTGCGCCCAACATGAGCGTAGGCGTTAACGTGGTTCTCAACCTCTTGCGCACTGCGGCGGCAACGCTAGGGGACGACTACGACGTCGAAATCATCGAGGCGCACCATCGCCACAAGAAAGACGCCCCCTCCGGCACAGCCCTGCGCATGGGCGAAGTGGTTGCAGGCGCGCTTGGTCGAGATCTCAAAGAGTGTGCCGTTTATGGCCGCGAAGGTTTCACCGGAGAGCGCACCCGCAAAGAAATCGGCTTCGAAACCATTCGTGCTGGCGATGTGGTGGGTGATCACACCGTACTTTTCGCCACCGAAGGTGAGCGTATCGAGATAACCCATAAAGCGAGTAGCCGCATGACCTTTGCTAAAGGCGCTATGCGGGCCGCGCTGTGGCTGAAGGACAAGCCAGCGGGTTTGTATGATATGCAGGATGTTCTTTCGTTGAAGTGAGCCAGCCGTGTAGGAGGCATGTGAGATTTTACATGGACACAAAACCGCATATTTTATACAATAAGGCGGTTTAACTGCACCAAGCGTAGGCTTTGAAAGGCCCAAGGGACAAAAAAGTCCCCGGATAACAAAAAGCGGGACGGAGTTTTTACTCCCTCTCGCTTTTTTGCGACCTGAATTTGCGCTTGCGTTCCTGCACGTGACGAATTGATACGCCACTCGATGAGGATACAAGCCTTGAGCACACCCGCAATCCTTGCACTCGCAGACGGAAGCCTGTTTTACGGCACCGCTATTGGCGCTGACGGCGAAACCAGCGGCGAAGTGGTGTTCAACACCGCGATGACCGGCTACCAGGAAATACTGACCGATCCGTCTTACGCCCGCCAGCTCGTTACCCTGACCTATCCGCACATTGGCAACACTGGCGTGAATGAAGAGGATGTAGAGTCAGGCCGTATTCAGGCCGCCGGCCTGATTATCCGTGACCTGCCTCTGGTTGCCAGCAACTGGCGTAGCACCGGATCGCTGGATGAATATCTGCGAAGCAACAACATTGTCGGAATTGCCGATATTGATACCCGGCGTCTCACGCGCATCCTCCGCGACAAGGGTTCACAGAGTGGCGCCATTGTGGCCGGTGCTAGCGCCACTGCAGAGCGTGCACTGGAGCTCGCAAATGCGTTTCCCGGGCTCGAAGGCATGGATCTGGCCAAAGAAGTTACCTGCGACAAGGCCTATAATTGGACTCAGGGCGCGTGGACACTTGGCGAAGGCTACGCAAAGGGTGGCGAGTCAAAGTTTAAGGTTGTGGCTTGGGATTACGGCATTAAGTTCAATATCTTGCGCATGCTCGCCTCCCGGGGCTGTGATGTCACCGTTGTGCCCGCTCAAACTCCGGCGTCAGATGTGTTGGCTATGAATCCAGACGGTATCTTCCTGTCTAACGGCCCGGGTGACCCCGAACCCTGCGATTACGCAATCAAGGCAATTCAGGACGTGCTTGAAACCGACATTCCAGTGTTTGGTATTTGCCTTGGTCACCAGCTCTTGGCAATTGCCAGTGGCGCGAAAAGCATGAAGATGAAACATGGACATCATGGCGCCAACCACCCGGTTCAGCGGCTTGATAACGGCTCGGTGATGATTACAAGCCAGAACCATGGCTTTGCGGTGGATGAAGCTTCCCTGCCTGCCGTACTCGAGGTTACCCATAAGTCGCTATTCGATGGCACGTTGCAGGGTGTTCGGCGCACTGATAAGCCGGCGTTCAGTTTTCAAGGGCACCCCGAGGCGAGCCCGGGCCCTGGTGATGTGGCGTCTTTGTTTGACGAGTTTATCCGTCTGATGGAAGCCCGAACGGCCTAAAGCCGGCTCATGGGCGGAAACGTCACACCAGACACGCGCCGCGTTTTTTGCGCTGCAAGAATTTAAACGTTGCTGACAGGTTTACAAAGACATGCCAAAACGGACCGATATTAAAAGCATCCTGATTCTGGGCGCAGGCCCGATTGTAATCGGGCAGGCGTGCGAATTTGACTACTCCGGAGCTCAGGCTTGCAAAGCCCTGAGAGAGGAGGGCTACCGTGTCATCCTGGTTAACTCGAACCCGGCCACCATTATGACTGACCCGGTGATGGCGGATGCCACCTACATTGAGCCGATTACCTGGCAAACGGTTGCCAAAATCATTGAGAAAGAAAAGCCTGATGCCGTACTGCCTACCATGGGTGGCCAGACCGCATTGAACTGTGCGCTGGAATTGGAAAAGCACGGCGTGTTGGAAAAACACGGTGTGGAAATGATTGGTGCCAACGCCGACACCATTGATAAGGCTGAAGATCGAAGCCGTTTCGATAAGGCGATGAAGGCCATTGGTCTTGAGTGCCCCCGCGCCTCGATTGCTCACACCATGGAAGAAGCCTGGAAAGTTGCTGAAGACATCGGCTTCCCATGCATTATCCGCCCGTCGTTCACCATGGGTGGTTCTGGTGGTGGTATTGCGTACAATCGGGACGAGTTTGAAGAGATCTGTACCCGTGGCCTGGATCTTTCCCCCACGAGTGAACTGCTTATCGACGAGTCGCTGATTGGCTGGAAAGAGTATGAGATGGAAGTGGTTCGCGACAAGGCGGACAACTGCATTATTGTGTGTGCCATCGAAAACTTCGATGCCATGGGCGTGCACACGGGTGATTCCATTACCGTTGCACCTGCTCAAACGCTGACCGATAAAGAATATCAAATTATGCGAGACGCCTCGTTGGCTGTGCTACGCGAGATTGGCGTAGAAACAGGCGGCTCCAACGTACAGTTTGGTATCCACCCGGATAACGGCCGCATGGTCGTTATCGAGATGAACCCCAGGGTTTCTCGGTCATCGGCACTGGCTTCCAAGGCAACGGGCTTCCCGATTGCCAAGGTCGCAGCAAAGCTGGCAGTGGGTTACACACTCGACGAGCTGCGCAATGAGATAACCGGTGGTGTAACGCCTGCATCTTTCGAGCCCAGTATCGATTATGTGGTTACGAAAATCCCCCGGTTTACCTTTGAGAAATTTCCCCAAGCCGACGCCCGCCTGACCACCCAGATGAAGTCTGTGGGCGAAGTCATGGCTATTGGCCGCACGTTTCAGGAGTCTCTGCAAAAAGCTCTGCGTGGGTTGGAAGTTGGGTCCGACGGTTTTGATGAGCAGCTTGAGGAGTTCACTTCCGAAAATTCCCGCGAAACCCTCACCCGCGAGCTCAGCGTTCCTGGTGCCGAGCGTATTTGGTACATCGGTGATGCCTTCCGGGCAGGGATGAGCGTAGAAGATGTGTTTGAATTTACCAAGGTAGACCCTTGGTATCTGGTACAGATTGAAGACCTTATTCGCGAAGAGCAGGCCGTTAAGTCTGTTGGTAAAGCAGATATCGATCATGCCACCCTGTTCCGCCTCAAGCGCAAAGGCTTCTCTGATGCTCGCTTGGCCAAGCTGTTGGGTGTCGAAGAAAGCAGTCTGCGTAAACTGCGGCACGAGCTGAATATCCGTCCGGTATACAAGCGGGTAGATAGTTGCGCTGCAGAGTTTGCCTCTGATACTGCTTACATGTACTCAACTTACGAGGAAGAGTGCGAAGCGGAACCCAGCGATCGCGAAAAAATCGTGGTTATCGGTGGTGGCCCTAACCGCATTGGCCAGGGCATCGAGTTTGATTACTGTTGTGTGCATGCAGCACTTGCCATGCGTGAAGATGGCTATGAAACCATCATGATCAACTGCAACCCGGAAACGGTATCAACCGATTATGATACCTCTGACAGGTTGTATTTTGAGCCGATCACGCTTGAAGACGTGCTGGAGATTATCAACGTAGAAAAGCCCAAGGGTGTGATTGTCCAGTACGGCGGCCAGACACCGCTAAAGCTTGCGCGGGGACTGGAAGCCGCTGGTGTGCCCATTATAGGTACCAGCCCGGACGCCATTGACCGGGCGGAAGACCGTGAGCGTTTCCAGCAGATGATTGATAGCCTGGGACTCAAGCAGCCAGAAAACGCCACCGTGCGTAGCCACGAAGAAGGTATTCTGGCGGCTCGCAAGATTGGCTATCCATTGGTGGTTCGCCCGTCTTATGTGCTGGGTGGTCGAGCTATGGAGATTGTTTACGGAGAAGACGAGCTGGAGCGCTATATGCGCAGTGCCGTGCTGGTGTCCAACGATAGCCCGGTATTGCTGGACCACTTCCTGAACGCCGCCATTGAAGTGGATATCGATGCTATTTGTGACGGCAAGGATGTTGTCATCGGTGGCATCATGCAGCACATTGAACAAGCCGGCATTCACTCTGGCGACTCGGCCTGTTCCTTGCCGCCATACACGCTGCCGGCAGATGTTCAGGACGCCATGCGAGACGCTGTGAAAAAGATGGCCCTTGAGCTGGAAGTGGTAGGCCTGATGAATGTGCAGCTTGCTTGGCAGGATGACGAGATTTACGTAATTGAGGTGAACCCGCGCGCATCAAGAACCGTGCCTTTTGTATCCAAGGCCATTGGCGTGTCGCTTGCCAAGGTAGCGGCACGGGTGATGGCGGGCACATCGCTCGCAGAGCAGGGCTTTACCAAAGAAGTGGTGCCTAGCTACTACGCTGTAAAAGAATCCGTATTCCCGTTCAACAAGTTCCCATCGGTTGATCCGATCCTCGGGCCGGAGATGAAGTCCACGGGCGAAGTAATGGGGCTTGGTGACAGCTTTGATGAAGCGTTTGCTAAAGCTTCGCTGGCAATCGGTGAGCGTTTGCCGGCTGAAGGCACCGCGTTTATGTCGGTTCGCGATGTAGATAAAGCGGGAGCCATCCAGGTTGCGCGGGATCTGAGGGGAATTGGCTTTAAGCTTGTTGCCACCACCGGCACCGCGAAAGCCCTCCGTGAGGCGGGAATCGAGGTGGAGCGGGTAAATAAAGTGGGCGAGGGGCGGCCACACATTGTAGACGCCATAAAGAACGGCCAGGTTCAGCTCATTATTAATACCACTGAAGGTCGCAAGGCCGTGTTGGATTCGGCGCAGATTCGCCAGTCAGCTCTGCAGACCAAAGTGGCTTACACAACAACACTGGCGGGCGGCGAAGCCTTCTGTCGGGCCATCAAGTTTGGCCCGGAGCGTACAGTACGCCGCCTGCAAGACCTCCACGCAGGGAAGTAAGATTATGAGTGAAAGAGTACCTATGACAACAGCGGGCGAAGCCCGTCTTCGTGAGGAGCTCCAAAAGCTAAAGTCCGAAGATCGGCCTCGTGTTATTGCAGCGATTTCAGACGCCCGGGAGCACGGCGATTTGAAAGAAAATGCCGAGTATCACGCGGCCCGGGAGCAGCAGAGCTTTATTGAAGGCCGAATTCAGGAAGTTGAAGGCAAGCTTTCAGCGGCTCAGGTAATTGATGTTACCGCTATGGAGAATACTGGCAGAGTGATCTTCGGTACCACTGTTCATCTGATGAATATGGATACTGACGAGCAGGTGGTTTACAAGATTGTAGGGGAAGATGAAGCCGATATTAAGTTAGGCAAACTGTCTATCTCCTCGCCTATTGCCCGTGCCCTGGTGGGCAAGAGCGAAGATGACGTTGTCGCCATTCGCGTGCCTTCTGGCATGGTGGAGTACGAAATCGAAAAGGTGGAATACCTCTGATTCGGGTGACGCTGGCTGAGCCAGTGTACGAAAAAACCGGCTGCGTTAGGCGCAGCCGGTTTTTTTGTTTCCGGAATTCAGTGGGCCTCAGTTTTTGTGGCGCAGCAAATTGGAGAGTTTTGGGTTAGGCTTCTTGGCCCTGCGCATAATGACTGCAATTTTCCCGATGGTTTGCACCACTTCAGCGCCGCTGGATTCGCACAGGGCGCTGATCGCTTCCTGGCGTGCTTCCCTGTCCTGACTTGCCACTTTAATCTTGATAAGTTCGTGATCGGTCAGGGCTCTATCAAGCTCTTCTTGCAGGTTTTCGGTGAGGCCCTTATCGCCCACAATAATGACGGGTTTCAGGTTGTGGGCAATGGCCCGGTATTCCCGGCGCTGTTGCGGTGAAAGGCTCATGATGTAATCTCTTTATCGGTGCAATTAACAAAAGGTCAGCGGCATATTCGCTGGCAACGTCGTATAATTGGCGAATTGTAACAGACAACCTTGTACGCAGATCACCTTGCAGGCGTTGTAATTTCCGAGATGGGGCCCACATACAAGGAACATGTGGGTTTTCCGGCGGTCAGAAGCGTCTAATGGTGGACTCACAGCTACGTTTTTCTGTGGCCGTTACGGATAGGCCGTTTCTGGTGGATAGACGTATAATTGGTGTAAGGTGTCCTAAAAGAGTGGCGCCCTCGCGGGTGCGCTCTTCAATTCACAGGCGATGATCCTTGAACGATATGGCAAAAAATCTGGTTCTCTGGCTGATAATAGCCGCAGTACTGTTGATGGTGTTTCAGAACTTTTCTCCCACCACCAGCGGGCAGCAAGTCAATTATTCTCAATTCGTTGAAATGGTTCAGCAGGGCCAGGTCAATAAAGTCACGATTGATGGTCTGGAAATCCAGGGCACGCGTGGCGATGGCTCCCAGTTTGAAACAATTCGTCCTCAGGTGGCGGATAACAAACTGATGGATGATCTGCTGGCGAACAAAGTAGAAGTGATCGGCAAAGAACCGGAACGCCAAAGCCTGTGGACACAGTTGCTGGTTGCGGCATTCCCGATCCTGATCATTATCGCGCTGTTCGTGTTTTTCATGCGTCAGATGCAGGGCGGCGGTGGTGGCAAAGGCCCCATGTCGTTTGGTAAAAGTAAAGCCAAGCTGATGAGTGAAGACCAGATCAAGACCACGTTTTCCGACGTAGCTGGTGTGGATGAAGCAAAAGAAGACGTTAAGGAACTGGTGGATTTTCTTAGGGATCCCAGTAAGTTCCAGCGTCTTGGTGGCAGCATCCCGAAAGGTGTCTTGATGGTGGGGCAGCCGGGTACTGGTAAAACCCTGCTTGCCAAGGCTATCGCCGGCGAGGCAAAAGTTCCGTTCTTCTCGATTTCCGGTTCCGACTTCGTGGAAATGTTCGTAGGTGTTGGTGCATCCCGTGTGCGTGACATGTTCGAACAGGCCAAGAAGCAAAGCCCCTGCATTATCTTCATCGACGAAATCGATGCGGTCGGTCGTCATCGTGGTGCCGGCATGGGTGGTGGTCACGATGAGCGTGAGCAGACCTTGAACGCGCTATTGGTTGAAATGGACGGCTTTGAAGGTAATGAAGGCGTTATCGTTATTGCTGCGACCAACCGCCCGGATGTTCTCGATCCGGCGTTGTTGCGCCCGGGCCGTTTCGACCGCCAAGTTGTGGTGGGTTTGCCCGACATCATCGGCCGAGAGCAAATTCTCAAGGTGCACATGAAGAAGGTGCCTCTGGATGAGAACGTTGAACCTGCGCTTATTGCGCGCGGTACGCCGGGCTTTTCCGGTGCTGACCTTGCGAACCTGGTGAATGAGGCGGCACTGTTCGCAGCTCGCCGGGACCAGCGCCTGGTCTCCATGGAAGAGTTTGAGTTGGCCAAAGACAAGATCATGATGGGCGCTGAGCGCAAGTCCATGGTGATGAGTGAAAAAGAAAAGCGGAATACTGCTTATCACGAGTCTGGTCACGCGATTGTCGGCCGGCTGACGCCAGAGCATGATCCGGTGTACAAGGTGAGCATTATTCCTCGGGGCCGTGCCTTGGGTGTAACCATGTTCCTGCCAGAAGAGGACAGGTACAGCCACAGTAAGCGCTTCCTGATCAGCTCTATATGCAGCCTGTTTGGCGGTCGTATCGCCGAAGAGCTGACGCTGGGTTTTGATGGCGTTACCACCGGTGCCTCGAATGACATCGAGCGTGCCACCAGTCTGGCCCGTAATATGGTCACTCGCTGGGGTTTGTCAGAGAAACTTGGGCCGCTGCAGTACGATACAGATAGCGAAGAGCCGTTCCTGGGTCGCTCTGCGGGCCAAGCTCAGACGGTCTATTCGCCAGAAACGGCCCAGCGTATTGATGAAGAAGTCCGTAATATCATCGATTCCTGTTATGAAACGGCCACTAAGATACTGGTGGATAACCGCGACAAGCTGGATGTTATGGCCGACGCGTTAATGAAGTATGAAACCATTGATCGTCACCAGATTGATGACATCATGGAGGGTCGTACTCCGCGTCCACCAAAGGGTTGGGATGATAACGGCCCTACCGGTGGTGTTAAGGCTGACGATCCGGAGCAGGCTGCTGAGGCAAAGCCTTCTGATGATGGCCGTCGGCCTGATGTTGGGCGGCCTGCTGGGGAGCACTGATTCTCTCGGCGTTATATAATCGTGCTGACAAACGCCGCCTGGATTAAGGGCGGCGTTTGTTTTTGTTGATTGCAGTTTTTCAAGTCTTAACGTGCCTGCCTGGGATTGGATAGCTATGAAAATGAGTTTTGCTGGGCGAGTGCTGGAAATGTCTCGCTGCCATGTGATGGGTGTGCTCAATGTCACGCCAGACTCGTTCTCTGATGGAGGGCGGTTCAATCGGCAGGATGCAGCACTTTTAAAGGCTCGCCAGATGGTCGCAGATGGCGCGGCCTTCATTGATGTGGGCGGGGAGTCAACCCGCCCAGGCGCAGCCAAAGTGTCGATTCAGGAAGAGTTGGATCGGGTTTGCCCAGTAGTAGAGGTCATTTCACGGGAGCTCGACGTAATTGTTTCCGTGGATACCAGCACGCCAGAGGTTATGTCTCAAACAGCGGAGCTAGGTGCAGGGTTAATTAATGATGTACGTGCACTGCAAAGAGACGGCGCCTTGGCCGCTGTCGCAGATGCAGGCCTACCCGTATGTATCATGCATATCCAGGGCGAGCCGGAAACCATGCAAGACAGGCCTGAGTACCAGAATGTGTTGCGTGATGTTGGGGAGTTTTTAACTCAGCGTGTTCGTGTTGCTGTACAGGCGGGTATTGATGCCCAGAATATAATCCTGGATCCGGGCTTTGGGTTCGGAAAAAACCTTGAGCATAATGTGCGATTGCTCGCCTCGCTGGAACAGCTGCATTCGCTGGGGCACCCTCTGCTGGTGGGTATGTCCAGAAAATCCATGCTTGGTCTTATCACTGGCCGGGAAGTTGATGAGCGGTTGTCTGCCAGCCTTGCGGCCGCGACAATATCGGCAATGAAGGGTGCCAGCATTATCCGC
>Ga0208158_1000053_pt1 | contig 58946 bp, 75 predicted proteins | sample 8_EtaG_FD_184081 | JGI IMG/M metagenome (GOLD analysis project Ga0208158, IMG submission 184081) | Marine viral communities from the Subarctic Pacific Ocean - 8_ETSP_OMZ_AT15162 metaG (SPAdes) (version 2) | ecosystem: Environmental > Aquatic > Marine > Oceanic | place: Pacific Ocean | collected...
CAAACATTGGGATGATCACAGCCGATGGTTTGATAGGGATAACGCTTCTAAAGCACGAACACGTCAACTTCTTGGAGTAAACGGAGAAGTGTGTTCCCCTTGTAACAAAAACACTTTTAAAGAATATGGGTTAGGAGAAGTAAGGACACTTGAAGAATATGAAGTATATGCGGGGGTTAATTTTAAAAATCAAACTATTACTCATCGCTGCAAACGCAACTTACCTCCCCCAGGAATTCCCGGAGATTCGCTCTATTATGAGGCTAAGGAGTATCAAATTAAATTAAACAAATACGACTTCCTGTATAACGACATTGCTTTTGCAACCGTTGTAATGGAAGATGATGCTGGCATGGTGGTTCACCAAGACACGATAACTATTGAGGAAATAAAAACCCTTAAACAAGAAGATTTACCTTACATAACTGTTACCCGCAGTGTAACAGGAGCAAACCCTTTGAGGTATTTAATATGGCCATATAGTCAAAGCCATGGATGGGGAGACAAAGTGGTTAGTTATTTTTAGTAAATTTGTATATCTAAAATTTTTACTATGCCTGATTATACTTTAACATATAGCGAAACATCTAAAGGATGGCCTTCTTTCTATTCCTATTACCCAGAATACATGGTGGGAATGAACAATTATTTATATTCTTTTTCTGGAGGCAATATTTATCAGCACAATACTAATGTAGTTAGAAACAATTACTACGGCGTGCAGGGTATATCGGAAATTACTAGTGTGTTTAATGAAGATCCTTTAACTAACAAGATATTTAAAACAGTGAATTTAGAGGCGGACACTGCGTGGACTGCTTCGTTAGAAACGGACCTTCCTAACACAGGGCTAATTGACTACAGTTGGTTTGTGCAAAAAGAAGGAGATTGGTTTGCGTACATTAGAACTTCAGGCGGAGATCCGGCAGAGTTAACTGAGTATGCGCTTCGGTCTATGAATGGTATTGCTCAAAGCTTATCGGTTACCGGGACAGCTAACACGCCTATTGTAAATTTTGCCACGACTATAAACATAGGGAATATTATAAGTATAGGAGATAGTCTTTATTCCGCCAACCCTCCATATACAGGGCCTACCTTAATTGGAACCGTAACGGTAATAGAGGTAGATCTGGTAAATGGAATCAATAGAATAACTGTTGACGCAACTGTCGCTGGTGGGGCTGCTCCCACGCTTCAAGATTCTTTTATTTTATACATTAAGAATCAAGAAGCTGAGTCTCATGGAGTGTTAGGGCATTATATGAAATTCGTTCTGCAGAATACTGCTACCATACCTACGGAGCTGTTTGCTGTAGAGTCTCAGGTTATGAAAAGTAATCCTTAAAAATTAGTATCTTTGTTAATAAATGGAATTTAATATAAGACCATTGAACGACACTGACTATAAAGAAGTTCTTGTAGGCTGGTGGCGAGATTGGAAATGGACACCTCCGCTTCCTTCATTTTTACCAGACAATGGTAAAGGTGGTATAATGGTTTTAGATAAAGACACCCCTGTTTGCGCAGGGTTTATATATATGACTAATTCACAAGTAGCTTGGGTAGACTGGATTGTATCTAATAAAGATTATAAGAAGAAACCACAACGTCAAGACGCTTTGACATTACTCATTAAAACATTAACAAACATCTGCAAGGATAGCGGTAAGAAATTTAGCTATGCTTTATTAAAAAATAAAAGTTTAATTAAAACATACGAGAATTTAGGATACACCGCAGGAGATAACTACACACAAGAAATGATAAAATTATTATAACATGGCAGCATTTACAACAATCGCAACTACTGCTTTAGCGGTCGGGGGTTCAGCAATGAATTTTGCCCAAGCCGCTAAACAAAATAAACTGCAACAAGAAGCCGAAGCGGATGCAGAAAAAGCAATGAAAGCGGCTCGCGACAAATTAAACACAAATTTTTATAAAGGCTTAGATTTAAACCTCAAATCCTTTGAGCAAGAGCGTGATTCTTTACGTGGGGTTGGACAGCAGCTTATACAGGCTGGCCAAGAATCAGGAAGGGGAGCTGCCGCAACAGCTGGAAGAGTAATGGCTGGAATACAAGAAGGTGAAAAAGATATTACCAACAGACAGATACGAAGTCAAGAAAACTTAGAGAAGTTAGTGGCTGCGGAGGAGTCAAGATTAAATATGGCCGAGACTCGTTTAGATTTAGCAGAAGCAGAGGGGGCTCAAGAAGCCGCTAAAGAGGCAGAGATAAATAAAGCTGCAGCTATTACCGGCGGGATACAAGGGTTAGGATCCGTAGTATCTGGCCTCTCTGAGTCTTCCGAGCTTTATCCTCAAGATAACAGTGGAGATGGAGGTTTTGGAGGCATGAGCTATGGCCAGTATCAAGGGCAAGGAGGTCAAATGTCTAAGGATGATTTTAAAAATATTTTAGGAGGAGGAACAGGAGTGGGTAATTTATTGGCAGGTGTTGGTGGTAAAATTTCCGGTTTATTTAAAAGTATATTTCCCGGAGGTAATTAAAATATAAATAATGGCAACGTACTATAAGTATAAATCTCGAGAGGGTGAAGATCAAATAGACTGGAGGGGAATAACCAAAGGTATTACAGATGACATTACAAGAATAGCAGGAGAGCGGGAAGACCAAAGAGTCGAAATAGATAAAGCTGTTCTTACCAACCTAGAAACTTTAGCGGACAAGCCACAAGGGCAAGATGCTGGTCAAAATCAAATCATTGCTAATTATGCAGAACAAGCCTCATCTATTGCTTTAGAAAACCAAAAGCTTTTAAAATCGGGAGCTATCACTTTAAAAGAGTATACTGCGCGGACTAACACCTCTGGCTCTTCCACAAAAAAACTTTTTAATCTTTCTGAAAAGTACCAAGAAAACTATCAAAGACACATGGACTCTTTGAAGCCTGATGAAAATGGTAAAATCCAGGGGAGTGACTTAAAAGCTTTGTTTTTAAAACAAATGGAAACTTTTAGTAATCCTGATACGACGAGATATTATATGGACCCTACAACAGGCGAGGCTTTCTTAGCGAAGGTAGGAACTGATGAAACTCAGCCAGGTCAAGTAGCTACTATTGATGGTGAAGCATATTCTTTAATGGACGTGTCAGCAGCTGATGATATTATCTCCAGAGATATTAACCGCTATCAATCTAATGATGTGGCCAAGGCATTAGCTGAAGAGGCAGGTGCTTTTATACAAGTAGAAATGACTGGAGATGTTAAGACCAAAGAAGATGCTTTTGCAAGAATGTTTGCTGTAGATGATAAAGGAAATTTAGTGGAAGATGGGATAACTGAAGAAGGCAAAGCTATTATGACTCAAATTAAAGCAACGTTTGCATCGGATATGGACTATGCTAGTATGCTATATGATACTATGGGATACGCGAGTGTAGCTAAAAACACTAAAGGAGAAGGGTATACTAACCTATTGACAGGCGAAGAGTATAAAGAAATGCCAGAAAAAGCTATTTTAATTAAAGAGGTTAACGGCCAACAGCAACCGCAGATAACAGATGAGCAGAAAAAAGAAGCTGAAATGGGTGTGCTTAAACAAATAAGAACGAAGCTTGATATTAAAGAGACGGCGCGAGCGGATACGAGAATGACAGATTATCAAAGATTCCAAGCTGGGCAGATAAACAGGAAACTAAAAGCAAAAGAGGACAGTGTAAAACTGCGCCTAGACACGGTGTCTGAGCTTTATAGAGGAGGGGATTTAAATCTTCAAGCGGCAACAACATTCTTTAGAGATATAAGTGAAGTGGGAGCTATACAAGATGTAGAGCGGGATAAAAACGGAGTGTATTTAACTTATCTAAACGATAATGGTGAAACCAAAACTAAATCATTATATTTCTATAACGTCAGTCGGGACGCGGATGATAAAGTTATAGTCGATACAGACAAGCCTTTGTCAGAAAGACAGTTTATTAAATCTGCAGCTAATTTCCTATTAGGTCCTGAGTCGACCAAAAGTAAAGAGTTTATAAGTTTATTTAATAGTCGTCTCCCTAAAAACAAAGGCGGCGACTTTGTGTATAATTCGAGTGCTCCTGGCGCGGGAAGCGCTGTAGCTTCTACTGAAGTAATAGAGGGGCAACCAGAGCCCGGAGAAGAAACTTACAGTATAGCCACCAATAAATATCTTGACGGATTGTTGCAAAGTGAGGGGTTAGATTTTGGTCCTGGAAATAAACAAGATGAGGATTTAGCCGCGGGTATAAATAATCAGTTTAAAGATTTAGGCGTAACAGCCGAACCAACTGGCGGTCTAAATAATGAAGTTTTAGTACGTCTCCCTGGCATTAACGAAACGGTAATTATTGATGCAAACAATTTTACAGCGGAGGGAGCAAGAGAAGAAAAACAAAAATTAAAAGACTACCTTAAATTAGGTATTGGAAAATTAGGCTTAGAAGAAAAATTAAACCTCGCCGGGGATTCTAAAACTAAAGGAGGCGGATCAAGTGTGAATTATGCAAATAAATAAATATGGATCCAGAGGTATTACAAGATTTATATAATAGGGCAGTTTCTCAAGGATATACAAAAACCCTAGAGGACTTTGCCCTTTTATTGCAAAGTGATGAAGAGGTTTTACAAGACAACTTTGAACACGTTCAACAACAAGGATACACCAAGTCTATAGATGAGTTTGGCGGCCTACTAGGCGTAAAAAAAAAAGACGAAACCAATATGGACTCCGAATTGGAGGCTGGTTCTTTGGTTTCGCCAGACTCAGAAATTACTGAAGAAGATTATTTCCAAGGAGTTTTCGGCGACATACTACGGGGCGTAGACACCATAGTTCCTTTAGGTATTGGAGATTTTGTGGATGATATGGCCAGAAGTATAGCTTCGGGTTATTATCAAGGAGTCGCTGCTGAAGACGCATCTGATCTACTTCTTCGTGGATCTAGTGCGAGTGAGGAAGATATATCTAGTTTTTTAGAGTCTCAAAAAAAGACGCAAACTTACGGCCCATCCAAAGAGATGCAAGAGTATATGAAGATATACGAAGACAATGACAAGTCTTTTATGGGGGTGGTCTTGGGTCTATTAAACTCTGGAGCCACTATTATACCTGAACTGGTATTAAGTTCAATGACCTCAATGGCTACCAATACAGACTCATTAGCCGCAGCGGGTACCGCCTTAGCTACGGGGGCAGGAATAGGAGCTAGCGGCGGGGCAGTAGCCGGAGGAGTTGGCGCTGTGCCTGGAGCAATAGGGGGGGCAGCGGCAGCTATACCTTACGCTTTTGCCGCAGCAGGATCAGCTTTAGAAATGGGGGCTACGTTTTCAGAATTACTTCAGGAAGAAGCCGAAGGAGAGGCATTAGACGCTGAAAAAATAAAAGAAATATTAAATGACCCTGAAAAATACGCTAGCATTAGAAATAAAGCAGTAGCGAGAGGATTAACTATAGGGGCTATAGACGCTTATACAGGGAAACTAGGTGGTAAATTAGCAAGCAAGGTTTTAACTAAAGGAGGAAAGCAAGCCTCTAAAGTAGCTAGTAAAGCAAGGACTACAGGAGCTGTAGCTACGGCAGCAGGGGTTGAAGGAGTAGGTGGATCCGTGGGAGAAGTAGCAGGTCGAGTAGCGGCAGACCAAGAGATGGATATATCAGAGATAGTTTTAGAGGGATTAGCAGAAATGCCAGGAGGTATTAAAGATATAGTGTCTACCAGGTTTAGTGTTCCAACTTATAAGATAAACGGAGACCGAGTAACGGCTGAACAAGTAGATGAGATGATAGAGACGATGACGCTTGAGCAGTTACAAAAATCTAATATAAAAATAGAGAATGATTACGACGGTAGAGCCGGTAAACTTCAGGACCGAATTATAGAGTTATCAGCTAAAGAACAAATACAAGAAGCAAACCCTAACCTTAATGAGCCTACCGTAGACGCATTGACGGCCTTACAAGTGGAGCTAGATGGATTAAAAAATAATAAAACTCAACCAGCTAAAGAAAGATCTTCTCAGATAAAAAAACAAATGACCGAGCTGGAAAACAATCAGCTTCCTGATACCGCTGTGGTCGAACAAGTAGAAACAGATCAAGTGCAAACAGCACCAGCCGTCGAAACTGTAGAACAGGTGAGTGAAGAAACTCCCGCCACAGACAGCTTCTTTGGAGAAGAAGTTTTAGAAACAACAGAAGTGGTTGATGACAACTTAAGCATTAATAAAGCAGGGGCTAAAGAAGAGATTGCTCCAGAGAGGCAAACTTTAGAAAATACTATAGTGGGGATTACCAAGAAAGCGGCCAAAGCTTTGTCCTCTATGCTCCCTAATACTAAAATTATAATTCACAACACTCAAGATCAGTATTTAAAATACGCTGACGAAGGAAGGGCTCAATATATTTTTAACCCCACGACCAATGAAGGGGTTATACACATTAATTTAAGTGAAGCTTCTCTTACTACTGCACCCCATGAAATTTTTCATGCGGTGTTATTTAATAAATTAAAAAATGTAGAAAGTGCAGGGGCTGTTTCAGATTTAATGATGAACAGCGTACGTAAAACTTTAGCGGACAACGATCCCTTGGCTGTTCAAATAGATCAATTTGCTAATGAATATCAAAATCAAACTGCCTTGCAAAATGAAGAGCGTTTAGCAGAGCTTATGGGGCTTATGTCTTCTGAGTATCAAAACCTTACACCTCCTCAAAAAAATACAATATTAGAGTTTATTAAAAACTTGGCTAATCAAATTGGATTTAATTTTGAAGTAAGCCAGTTTACTCAAAATGATCAAGATGTAATTAACCTACTCAATACTTTGTCTACTAAAGTGGCTGAAGGAAAAGAAATAGTAGCTGAAGACGTAACAATCATTGAAACACTAGAGGGAGACCAACAGGTCCCAGGCCAACAAGGCCCGGTTACAAGACAACAAAGAACCGTGCAAGACATAGCTCGAGAATATAACATGGACAACCAAGGGTTTATTCCAAAGACAGCGAACGAATCACAGTTACTCAGAGCGGTCGAGCCTTTAGGGTATGGAGTGAGACGTTCTCGAGAAACTCAATTTGGTCAAGGGGGAGGGTTATTTTTAACAAGAAACGGGAGAAAAGTAAATCCTTTTCAGGAAGTAAGAAGGCAACAAAAGACTCCTAAAAAACCTAAAAAGGATACTGCTGTACCCACATCAATTGTAGGGAATATAACTGATCCTAAAAAGATTACAAGCGAACAAAGACGTAAGTCAGCAGAAGCGTTAGAAAAAATTCAAGAAGGGTCTCGAACCCCTGAGTCTGCATATAAAAAAGCAAGTAGACTTTTAGCTAAAGAAGTTAAAGAGTTAGTGAGGCAAGGGGTGATTACTACTAAGCAAATGACAGATGTTATGGCTCGTTTTGCGAACGTGACTATGTTTAACCCTGTCTCTAGAGAAAACTTTTTAAATTATATGTCTAGAGTTTTTGCTAACAAAGAATATGCTAGTAAAATATCTTTCGCTAGAAAAAATAAAAACAAAGCCAAGAAAAACGCTGGGCGTAAAATTGGTAAAGCGGATGCGTTAGTACCGCAGCTTCAAAGATTATTTACAGTTAACCCTTCATTAATTCCAGAACCTGTCTTTGACACGTACATGTCTTTAGTTGAAATGTTTTCTAAAAGCCGAGCGGTCTTAGACTTGCCGTCTATAACAGAGGTTACTCAGCAAACAGAAGAAGTTTTAAAACAATTGGACGAAGAAAGGTCTATGGTTATAGATCTTACAGATAGGTTTAATGAAACCAAATCAAAAGTCAAAGACAAAGAAGGTAAAATAGATTATGAGGCTACTATAAAAAAGATGCTTGATAACAATGAAATAACGGAGGACGAGTATCAAGTAATGAAAAAGTATAGGACTCAAATTAATCCTCGGACTTTGAAGGAGCCTAAGACGGACGCTGAGATAGAAGCGGAAAGAAAAAAACTGGTCAAAGAAATTAAAAATTCTCCAGTTCTTAAAATCTCTCAACTTAACAGTAGAGATGAGCAGGAGTTAGCTGGAAAGTTTGAAAGGCTTATTAATTCGCCAGCAATAAATGATATGTCCATTCAAGAGCTGAATAATATATTACGCTTGATCGACAATATAAACAATGGATATTTACCACACTTAACCCAGGTGACTGTAGAAAAACTTAATTCCATTAATAAAGGCAAGGAGCTGAGCGGCGCTATTCAAAAAGCTAAACCTCTTACATTTAGCGCTATTTACGCTAAAATAAAACGTCTGGTTACCAGGTCAAAAAGATCGTCTTTAGAAGAATTAATTAGACGAAACCCGTTGTTTTATATTGACCAAGTGTTTGGAGATTTTGATACCAAAACTATATTTAATTCTTTATTTGACCAAGCTGCAAAAGGACTAGCTGCATTTAGATTTGAGTTTAAAGTAGTAGAGAATGCTATTGAAAAAGCTTCTAATAAAGTTTTAAAATCTTTAGGAAATGATCCTAATAAATATTTAATGTCTAAGTATAAGCAAATGGCTTATATGATAGAGAATGAATTTAAAAGCAACCCCAATAATCCGCAAGTAAATTCTGTAGTAGATTTTTTGAAAGCTACTATTGAGCGAATAGATGAAGGCAGAACTAGGTATAGTCAGCAAGACGCAGACATGTTACAAGATATATTAAATACTTACACTAATAAAGAGGGGGAGTTTAATTTAGAAAGTTTATATGATTCTTTTAATGCCGCGGAAAAAGAATCGATAGATGCTATATACAAAATCAACAAAGAGAATTTTGAAAAAGCTGGATATACTTCAACAATAATTAGAGGTCAAGAGTTTAACCCTTTAAATAACTACGTTCATTTAAATGTATTGCCTGACGGAAAAGAAAGCTCTGTTATGGGAGAAGTGTCTATCATCGACGCTTATAATAAATCCTTAAGACCTTCTACAAAAGCAACGTCTTTAATAGAAAGAACAGGAGATGTAAGTCCATTGAACTTTGATGTTTATGCGTCTGCTGCTAGAGGAGCTAAAGGAGTTTTGATGGATTACCATTTAACCGAGCCTATACGTACAGGTCGACGAACTTTAAACCAAGCACGAAAAGATTTAAAAGAGTCGGGTCCTGACAATAGATTGCCAGCCAAACAAAGAGATATACTTAATGCTATTGAGTCGGCTTATGATGAAGCGGTAGAAAATTTATTAATAAATAGTTTCGGAGAGAATACCGTTGTCGATCAAGCGTTAAATTATTTACAAAAGACAGGTTACCGATCTATATTAGCAGGAGCAGGAAGGTTTGTAGCGGAGTCCACATCAAACATAAGCTTTGCTTTAATAACAGATCCTAAAGGCTTTATAGCAGGTGCAAAATTAAGTGGAGTGATAAGCGAAGATGGGTCTAAGATAATGAATAACCTTGATAGCAAACAAACAACGCGTTTGTTCGGTGAGGGTTTAAACACTAGATATATAGACACTTCTATTATTGAACAACCTACGGGCGTTACGGGGGGAAGGGCAAAAAATCAAGCCGAAAACTTTGTGCTCAAACTCTGGAATAAGACAGGGCAAAAGTGGATAAAGGGAGTGGAGACAACAGCAGATTACCTTATATCTACACCCGATAAAGCTATAATGAGGCCTATGTGGTTTGGCGCTTTTGAAAATAGATTTAAAGAGATAACTGGACGCAAGCCAGACTTTGAAAAAATAGCTGCGGATGATCAGGCTTATATGGAGGCTAATAGAGAAGCTTTAGAACAAGCTACAGAACTAGCTGACAAAAGAAGCGTGCTGGCTGGCGCTACAGACAATGCGTTTATGGGTATGCTTAAAGGAACATCTAAACCTAATCAAAGCGCCACTTTAAAAGCTTTTAATGCGTTTAATAACTTCATGACAAGGTTTTTAATTTTTGAATACATAACGGCGCGCACGGGTGTTATGAGTTTAATTGGCAAGGGTGAATTAAGCAAGACTCAAGGCGGCGCCTTGTTAGGGGCCGTAACTTCAAGAATGGTTTTATATACCTTAATAGGCCAAATGCTGGCGGAAGGAATGACCTCTTTGTTTGATGACGACGAAGACCCTTACAATCTTATTCCGGAAGAGAGTGATATGAAGTCGCCAGAAAAAATGTTAGGACAAGCTTTTGCTTCTACCTTTACTTCATTGTTGTTTGGTAGGGACTTTGGTAACGCTACAAAAAGTATAATTAATTTAGGGATAGAAGAGTTAAATGAATCTCAGTTACAATTTTTAAGGGATGGCGAATATGATCCTTACAAAGACGCGTTACAATATACTATAATTCCTAAAACACAATCCGGTAAAGGCACGGATATAGGAGCTTTAGTAAAAAGAGTGGGTGCTGCTTACGGGCCTATATTAGGAACGGCAGATTTATTAATCCAAGCTTTAACCGAAGACACAAAAAAAACAGAGTCTGCGCGTGAAAGACAAGAGCAAGAAAATTATATACGTTTACCCCTCGAACTACTGGGTAACTTAGGATTTGTTCCTTTATATAAAGACGTAAGAAAAATTGTGTTAGACCAATTATATGGAGACTTAAGTAGGGCTAAAAAACAATTGCGAGATAAGCGTAAAGCAAAAAAAGAAATGCTTCAAGGATATGATAGCGAGTCTGATATGAAGCGTTACAATCCAGAGTTGTGGGAAAGAACTTTCGGTCCTAATTCTGAAGGATATGAAGAGCGCGAGGCTTTAAAAGAAATAGAAAGACAGCAACGTAAAATAAAGAGAGAACAAAAAGACGCTTTGTACAACTATACTCCTAAAAAAAAGAAGAAGAAAAAGAAAAGAAAAAAATCCAGATTTAGTAATTGATATGCCATTTAAAAGCCAAGCCCAAAGAGCCTACATGTATAAGAACCTTCCTGAGATAGCAGAGCAGTGGGAAAAAGAAACGACCTCAGGAGTATTGCCTAAAAGACTACATCCAAAAAAACCTAAACGCACCTTGCTTACTCAAAGAAGAAGGCGTAGAAAAATTAAAAGGTAATTAAATAGATTAGGTATAGAGCGACTGCGGTAACCGTTATCGCTATAATAAAATCCATGTCGGGTTTAAATTTCATCAGTCACAGATTCGCTTACGCTTTTAAGTTTTTTAGATAATAAATTAACCTCGCTCCTTAGAGGAGTGTACTCTTTATCCATTAATAATTCGTAGATATTGTTTAATGAAGAGTGAAGATCAGCCATTACAAAATTAATATTTTGTATTCTTTTTTGTTCGACTGGAGATATTCTCAGTTTCATGAACTCTAAATTATAAATATTTTTTTATAAATAAAAGAACAAATAATAAATATTTTTTAACTAAGTTTTGACTAGGAGTTGATTCTTGTTATAATAATCTAAAAACTCATCAGAGTTTATAGGGTGTAAGCTTTGAAAAATCATGTCCTCATAATGAGATAATATCACCACAAAATAAAAAGGTTTTTTACCTTTAATTACTCCCGCTAATTCTAATACATCATTAGGAGAGTAAGTGTAATTTTCGTCAACATACTTTTCTATCTGCATAACAATAGGAACAGAGGTGTAGAGGTCAAGTCTCATTAACTCTAAAACAAAGTCACTATCAAAAGTATATAAAACACTTTGATTATAACTTAAGTTAACCTCTGTGTATTTCCGTCTGAAATCCATGCTCTTCTAATTCTTTTAACCTATACTCCTGGAGCTTAGAGACCTTACCTTTTTTAGTCTTCACCTCTATAAACAATACTTTTTTATCGGGGTGTAGAGCAACTAAATCGGGTATACCATTTTTATTTGTCTTGATAAGCTTAAGAACATAATAGCCTTTTGATTCTAACTCCTTAATCTTTTTGGCTTGTACTTGTTGCTCGGTCATTTATAAATTTAATAAATCTTTTTTGAAATGATTAAGAGTATAATCTTTCTTGTTAACAACAGCTTTGTATATCTGATCTTCTATACCTCTTTTAGAAAAAATCCAATAGACTTCATTTTTTGTACGGTCCTTGGTTGTCATCCGATCACGCGACTGCCAATAACTAGTAGCACTAAAGTCAATGTTGTAATATACCAAGCACTCAGCTTGACGGAGGCTGATACCCTCTCTTCCGCTTACAATCTGAAGAGCAATATTTTTTTTTGTGTTAATAAATTCTTCTAGTTCTGTGGTTAAAGTATTTTTAAATACTTGCTGAAGAGCTTTAAGTTCTTCTTTGAATTTATAAAATATCCCTATCTTTTTTCCTATAAAATGTTTCTTAATAAATTTCGCTTTGCTTAAGTCCAGAGTTTTAGAGGATCCGCTTTTAAAAATGACAGTGCCAGAATATATTTGATGAAGTTTTTGCATCAACACAACTGCAGAATCGGCAAGGATAACTTCATTACTCCCTTCTACAACTAAATCTTTTTTTAACTTGTTTGCTATATTATATGTCAAAGGATTCATCTCTACATACAATATGGTTTCGCTTGTTACGGTTTTAAACCCTGCTTCTTTTTGACTATAAGAAAGAAAGTAAGGCTTCATAGCCTCCATAATACTAGGCAGTCCTTTAGAATAATCTTTAATGTATATCCCGTTGATTGGTCTTTGAGTTACATTCACATGCTCATCGCAGAACCTATAAAAATTTATAAATCTTTTAAAGGGGTTGCTAGGTATAGCATAAATCTGATGGTACATTTGACTGTACGACTCTGGCGTTGGAGTTCCTGAAAGAAGAATAACTAACGGCTCGTTCTTCTGAATAATAATTTTAACCTGCTTAGCTCTCTTGCTAGGCTTAGGAAAAGCCCCTAAGGAATGAGCTTCGTCTAACACCACCAGATCAAAACTCCCTTCGATCTTATGTAAGCTTTCATAGTTAATAACTTCTAGGGTAAAGCTAGGCTTTAACATCTGGTAGTCTGACTCAATAGAGGGAATAGCTTTCTTTTTAGTTATGAACAAAACTCTCTTCGCCCCCATCTCTTTTGCTATACCTAAACTAGTAAGGGTCTTGCCTGTTCTAACCTCCATCGCTAGGTAAACAAACCCGTGCTCAGCTATAACGCTGGTACCTTTTCCTATTATCTCTTCTTGGTAATCTCTGAACTCCATTAAAAGACGAGTTCTTGTTGTACCTCGCCCTCTTCCCTGGGTTTAATTCTCATCCATTTCCCCTGCTTATCTCTATTTGTTTCAGGCTCTATGTTTTGAGTGTAAACTCCATAAGCTATAAGCCATTTATTAAAGCGTGTCCTCGATAGTTTACGTTTCCCCATTGCTCCAAAGTCAGGGTTTAGCATAACAAAATCTCCAAACAAATGATCAGTATAAATTTTCTCATTTACTTTTAACAAAGTATTTTCTTGATTGTCAATAAGACCACACCACTCAGCAAAAATCTTGTCGGTTTGAACAAAAAATTGTTTCAGTTTTATATTCTTTTGCTCGCTCTCTATGAGGCCCTTCTTTAAATATAACTGCAAGCAAGAGATCATATAGTTATCAAACTGGCAGTACTCATCTTCATCCCAGCCACTAAAAAAGAAACGTCCGTGTTCTTCAACGGGAGTTTTCTGAATGTAATGGTCAGTAAGTTCCAGTTCATACTTCCTTCTTTTAAATGAGTTCCCCGTACCCTCTATTACATCGTTAGTTGTAATGGCGATCTTAGGGCTCTTCTCAAAAGGAATTTTAATAGCGTCCTTGTTTTTCTTTTCAATGGTCATACCCTCGGTGATTACACTAAAGAGTCTTACAAACTGAAACCTTTCTTTTACATCATCAAACAAGACGATCTGCGTATCTGGAGATACTGTTTGAAAAGCAAATGACTTCTCAAAATTAAAAGCCTTTCCATCTATGGTGGCCACTTTTTTTATAGCGCTTATGCCTTGAAAAAATATTCCTTTCCCTGTCCCTCCGTTAGCTGTGTCACTTATCATTTCATCATTTAATATCACGGCAGGACAATACGATACGTTCTTGTACCCGTGCAGAAGATACCCGATTGTGGACTCCATAGACTTTACTCTTGCCACATCTTTTCCACAGACATTAAAAACAAACTGACAAAAGTCAGGGTTCTCTAACTTACAATCAGTATAAATCCTGTCAATGATATGGTTCTTCCACACATACCCATCGAGCTCCAGGTAATCTATGGCTTCAATAGAATCCTTAGTAATTTTTACTGCACAATTTTGATAATATAAATAGCTAGTGTCTGCTGTGTCTTCTATAAAATAAATATCAATGGTATCTAAAAGGGTTAAGAACTCTTCTTTGAAGAGCCTTGTCTGATCAGCAAAGTAGTTATAGACACTCATATCGTCTTGCTCAATGAGGTGGCCTAATATAAAGTCTTTGATTTCCTTTTCTGTGGTGTTGTCAATTAGATTGTTAGTAACTTTCACAAAAACATAAGTGTTCTGATTATCAGGACAGTATTTATAAAAGCCGTTAGACTCTAAAAACTTTTTAAATATTAAGGGCAAAGCTTTAATTACTCCTTTGCTACTTTTAATCCAAAACTTTACAGAGTTGTTTTCTTCTGCCGTTTCAAGTACTGAGTCTATTAACTCCGTGTCCAACATCGACTCAGATAACTGTTGGCGGATTACTTTTTTTGACTCCCCTCTTCTTAGCTGTTGTTGAATCTGATCTATTTTTTCTTCGTCCTCATAATATTTAGTATTGAACTTATCTTTATGGGAGTAGGCGTTCTTTATTGTCTTGTTAATCTCGGCGGGCGTAAAGTCAGAAGAAGCATATTGATTTAGAACTACAGTGGCTGTTGCTTCAGATATACCATACTCATTAAACGCCATGGCCAGGGTAAATGCATTGTTGTTCCTCTGCCCATCTACCATGGGGTAATTCTTTGTCCACCATTTAACTAGATAAGAAGTTATCTTGCTCTCTTCTGTAATAGGAATTGTTTTTATCCCCTGGTTTCTTATTATCTCTTTATACTCTACATCTTCTACTTTGGTCCACTCTTGTGCCTTTTCATTTACATGAATATTATTATCATAGCTTTCATAACACACTCGACTTATATTCTTAGTGGTCTTGTCAAAGAACTCGGACTTAAAATATTTTTCTAAAGCCAGAAAGTACCCGGTATGATTCTTCGGATCCCGAGGTATCTTTACCAGAACTTTTAATCCTTTGCCAGAGGGAGAAACAAACACACTGTAAACGTATTTGTTTTTTATAAACTTATTCTTGTCAGCTAACAAAGACTTTTTTGTACTGTATCCATCAAAGTCTAAACATATTAAACCACTGTGTTCTTGAAGAGCAACATCACTTCTCTTATTAAATTTGCCACTAAAACAAATAGAAGGCAACTCTTTTTTTAAATCATTTCTCTTCCCTTTATTGTCTATCGATCTGATTCTCGTTATCAAATCTTTTGACGCTCCTTCTTTTATTCTCTGAAGTATTGCCTCTACATTTCTATAAAATGGGGTGTCGGTTTCTTTAATATTTTTAAAGATGGTGACGATATTTTCTTGAATGATGCTCATTTTGATGTTGGTTTATCTATTATTAACCCTTTATTTTCCTGCAAGGTGTTAAAAATGTTGATTTTTTTTCTGAAATAAATTCTAAAATATAAAATATAATAAATATATATATATAAAACGCCAGTGGATTATCAACATTCAACACCCAAAAAAAGGGAAGTCTTAACCTCCCTTTGACTTAAGGTGCTAGTGTTTTAGAAGCCTAGATCATCGTCCTCTTTCTTTTCAGAGGGTGTTGATTTTTCTTCCGGCTTTACATAAGGCTCGCTAAATTGAAGAGAATATTTTTCTTCTCCGCTTTGTGTTTGTCCTTTCCATGCGGCAATCTCGATCTGCTTGCCGTCGATTGTAGTTCCTGTTCCTTTATATGCAGGCTGATTATCTCCTTCTTTTTTATAGGAGTTAATAAATAAACTTCCTTTCCCGTTAGGGTGTACGTACTTTTCACTCATTTTTTAAAAATTTAAATTATAGATTACATTTCTTATGTCTTCTTTTTGGTCCTTGCCATGATAATTCTCATACATTTGGACCGCTCGCTCTACCTTTTGTTTTCCCTGGAGTATTGTTTCCTCACTTACAGGGCAGACATAAATTTCATGATAGAACTCTCCAGTATTTCCATATTCCTTTCGAGCTTTGTCAATCGCTACAAAAGTCATGGACTTTTTAAATAAAGTCTGATAAATAAAAGCTTGGGTATCATAGAAATACTTATTCTTACCTAGCCAAACAAACTCTTCAATTGTTTTAGCAGAAGTAGTCTTTAAGTCTACTATAATATCTTGGCTGAGAAGGTCTGCTTTTGCTTTGAAGGGGTGACCAAAAATCTCCCCCACTATTGGCTCTTCCCTTAAAGCTCCCTGGTTTAATATCAGCTCAGTTAATTGATCATTTCTACTTACAATCTCTTTAGCCATGTCTTGAATTAAGATAGCCTCTGATTCTTTAAGCACAAAATCCAAACCTTTTTCTTCTAAAAACTCTTTATAAGCCTTACCTCTTGTCTCTGTTTCAGTCCAAATAGGAAAGTCTTTAGCTTTACTTGGCTCTAAGATTAGTTGATGAAAGTATCTCCCCTTGACAAAGTTCTCATTGTCAGGCTCTATCTTTCCATACTGTTTAAACGTAGAGGGCTGTAAGTTTTTTATGTCAGAGTTAGACAGATACTCTCTACCTAGTTTCCCATAATAATGTTTGTCGTCTCTTAGTTTATCAATTACTTTATCATCACTTTGTTTCTTTGCCATCGTATGCTTTTTTAATTTCCTTATTTACTTTTTCAGTGTATTTATATTTCTTTTTTAAACCTTCGGTAATCTTATCAAAAGGATGTCCTTGCTCTTTGAAAGACACTATTTTATCTAACACATTAGCCCAATGTTCATCTCCTATATCTAATGAGACATGAGTAGATTCTTTTTTAGGCGTTGGTTTTTTAGTTATCCCTAAGTCTAACTCTTGTTTAGCTACCGCGGGAACAACTTGTTCTCCGTAAGCATCAACGTCTTTATCGCTGATAATTCCTAACTGAGAAGAAAGGGCGTACCTTCTAAAGTAAGTAGTCCCTGAGCCAAAAGCCTGGTAGAGGTTTTGTCCTTTCATGTCTACAAGGGGTATGTCCACAGTAGCAGAGTCAGACTCTCCCGTAGCCACATGGAAGATTGTTGTGGTCAAACAAGACTGATTAGTTTCAGGATTAGTTCCTAGCTTCTGAGTAAATCCAAGACCATGCTTTTTCATTAGTGGATTAATAGAATGAATAATCTTGGTAAGGTCTACGTACTTATAGCCGTAGCCTTCGGTGTCTTTTAATAACACAGGACATTCTTGCTGAAATCCTGCGAGTGCTTTGTAATAATTTTTCATTTTTTGTTGGTTAAATAATTTAATTTATTGGATACCTCTTGATGTTTACTATTTATAGTATCTCTACGAATTCGGTATCCTTTTAATGCTTTCATAGAGTTGGCTCCGTTGATCTCGTCACGGATTTTTAGTTCTAAATTTTTTTTTTGAGTCTGATATTTTATTAAAAGCAATCTACAACTACCCTCAATCCATCCGTTTTTAAACAAATCATATTGCTCCTCTGTTAACTCTTGATAGTAAGACATGCCAGAGGTCTGTATTCTGGTGGAGGTGCTGTCTTTTAGGATTTTTATTCCCTTATACATATAAGATTCAGATGGGGGGGAGCTTAGCTGTTTACTAGAATCGTCTGATTTAGCTTGTTGAAATATCATCTCTAGTTCTTTATTAGTCAACAACACTTAGTTTATCTATTACATTTTGAAGATCTTCATCCTCTTTAAGTAAGTTCTCTACGATAGAAACGCCATAAGTTATCGGAGGTCTTGTTAAAAAACACTCGTTGTTTTCCATGTATTGTTTTATCATAGCTGTTGTCAGCCCTCTTTTACTGCACAAGTAAAATAAAGTTTGTCTAGCCAACACAATCTCTCCGTTTTGAGACTTAGAAAAAAAATCTGATCTAGTTAAACCGGTGTGTTGGAGTATGTTTGAAATAAATTTATTGAATATATGCTCTTTCATTTTTTTATTTAAGTGTCATATCTAAAGCGTAAGCAACTTCCTTACGAAAGTCTTCTAACTCTTTATTATTAAGGTCTCTGAATACAGTGGCTCTCAAGTGATCGACCACTTTTCTTGCTTGAACATATCCTTTAGATTGATAGTCATCATCTAAAAATTGGTCAAAGGTTGGGTTGTTGGTTAGTGTTGGCATTTGATTTAATTTAATTTGATTTGTACAAAGTTAAGAATTTATTTATTTAAATCCTAATCTTTTTTTATGTTTTCTTTATTCAGTCTCATGTTTTCTTTACGTAGCTCTGTTAACTCTTCTTCTATTTCCTCTATTTTTTTTTCTAACTTTTTGACGAGCTCTCGCAACGTGTAGTTAGATAGAATAAGAAAATTCTTATCGTCTTCATTGAAAAATTCATGTTCCATATTTTAAAAGTTGTTGAATTTCTAACTGCTGTAAAGATAAGAATATAATACGTTCACATTTTTTCCTATCTATTTTGTAGTCAGATTTATTCAATGCCCTTTGGTTTTCTTTCGCTATTTGAAACCTTAATTTTCTACACAAATTATCATTGCGGATGAGCTTAGCCCATAACTTTTCTCTTTTGCTTTTTCTTTCTTTTTGTTTAGCTCTTTTTAGTTTCAGATACTTCCAGATTTTTTTTATCATAATAATTGGTTTGTAATTAATTCATATAACTTTTCTTTGTTTACGACATACTCTATGTCTAGCTGAACAGCCGTGCCGTTCTCTCTTAAGGTTACGCTACGAACCCCCTCTGCTCCTATTATTGCTTCAACAAAAATATTAAGATAAGCACCTGCTCTTCTTTGATATTTAGCTCTAACAATAAAAGCTACATGGATTTCTTTAAGATACCCTGTTCTCTTTCCGAAACTTTCAATTAGTTTCATCTTTGGTCGTGAGCATCTTGATATAAATCCTCTTCTATTTGATCGTGAATAAAGTCAAAATAGAATTCTAAAGGTAGTAATTCTGAATCAAGATAAGCCTCAGTTACTTCGAGTTCTGACTCAGGAGGGTTAGTATAATCTCCTTGCCACCAATAGTATGTGTAGTCTACTGACAAGGTATAGTCTTTTTCTACTCGCTGATATGTTCCTCTTATTTTATTCATAGCTTCAATATTTTTTTTAAAGTTTCGGTTACCTCTTTATCCGACCCAAAGAGCAGTTGATATTTCTGCTCTTGGGTTAGTGGAGGAATATTATTTTTATCTAGTTGATCTTTAAGTTGGTTTATTTTTTTCATTTTATTTAGTCTTGGTTATCTAAATACTCTACAATATCGTTAAATATTCTTGGGTACTCGTGATACAATATATCTACAATTTCTTTGTCTGTGTGTTCGTTTTTCATTTTATTTAGTTTTATTCGTTAGTTATTAATCTTACTTCTCCTTCAAGTTCATACCCACTATCTCCTTTATGACTTTCTTCAATTCCATGAACCCATTCATTTGTTTCTGAAGAAATAATATTATTTACATAAGGATCATCGCAAGGTTCTTTTACTGCCCTAACATCTGAATTAGGATCGCATTTTTCTAGCAGTTTTATTAAGTGTTTTACTTTCATTTTATTTTTCTTTAAGTTTAGTTAAATTAATTTTAATCATATTGATAGTCTCCTCAATATAGTCTTTTAACCCTTGAGTACCTTCAAATTCTGTTTCATCTTTAAACTCAGCTTTCTTAATCTTTGAGACTGATTCTTTTATTTCTTTTAGGTTTTTAAGTAAGTCCTCGCCTACTATACCTAAATCACTTACTTCGTTTATTGTCATTTTATTTGTTTTTATTGTTTATTATCTACTCCGTACATTAATGATGAATTATGTTCTTCATCAAATTCTTTTACCTCATCTATGTAATACGATAAAGTGTCCCAAGAAATCCCATAATTTGCATCGTGGTGATCCCTCGCCATATCCAATACTTCAATACATTGATCTATTGTTAAGGTGTTGTCTAAACTTAGAACATCTTCAACGTTCCAAGAGATTGTTATTTTGTAATCTTTATCTTTCATTTTATTTGTTTTTAGGTTTAAAATAATTTCCGAAATGGTTTTTGATATTACCTGTTGACAGATCAAAGTCTTTTTTGATATTCATTCTCTTGGCATCCTCAACAGATAAATTGTCAATCCATTTCTTTAGTTCCCTTTGTTTTTTCTTTTGTTCTATTCCTAGAAATCTTTTGTTCATGAGTTTAGTTTTAAGTTTACAAATTTTATAATAGCATCATCAAAATCATCTTGTTGATGTTCCCAATTAAAATCGTAAGAATATTTTTTCTGAAACTCTTTTGCTAATTCGTATGCTTTATCAAAGGTTTGAAAAATTGTTCCCCCCAATAAATCTTCACTAATTATTATAGTGGTTATCAATGCTAAATCTTTTTCTTTCATAATTTATTTATTTAATTAAATATTCTATTACGGCTATGCTTAATCCTATTATATTAATCAATACAATTAATAGAACGCCTTTTAATAGAGTGTTGGTTATTTCTTTTGCTTTCATAATTTTAATAGTAATCTTTATTTTTAATCTTCTCAGCTTGTTCAATCACTTCAAAGATTTTTTCTCTTAATTCATCTAGAGCCTCTGTTTTATAAACATAATCAATTCCTTTGTCGCTATCTCTCCAATTTTCCGATTTATACTCTTGCTCGTTTGCTTGATCTTCTCGGTTGTAAACTTCCTCTTCTATTTCTTTATCAATGTCATTAAGGAAATTAATTATTTTACTAAGTTTTGCCATAATTTTATTTATTTGTTAATGTCTGTTACCACCAAAAGCCCATCAATAGATGAGCCGTTTGTCTGTGGTGGTGGGTTTAAATTACTTTCTCTAATTTGGTTAATCTTTTCAATTTGTCTTCATTGCTTATTGTGTTCCAATCTCTTGGGGTTTCCCATTGTGGAATATTTGCTCTCATTGTAGCAAATACAATTTTTTCTTTATATCTCACTTTATCGGCTAAAGTTTCGTTTTTATCCGAGGTAATCTCGCCCAATTTTAAAAATGCTTTCATAAATTTTAAAGATGAATCATCTTTTTTGCCCTCGTTTATCATTGCCCTTAATTCCTCAGTATTTTTCTTAATTGCGTTTGCTCGTATATAGTAACTGCATTGAGTCATTTGTTTTGCTGTTGATACTGAATAACTATTGTTGTTTTCGTACCACTGCCCACCCTTATAAATAAATATTGGGTAATGTTTATATGAACGAACGACAAAACAGCCATTTTCAAAATCTCCACTTAAATTGTTCGCTTTGAATGGCGTTTGACTTTCAACGAATGTTGCTGAATCTCTGTTGCTTGTTTTTCTCATAATTATATATTTAAATTAATAATGTACAATATAAGAATAAATTTTGACTAAACAATAAATAAATGTAATTATTTTTTAATTATTTTAATTGCTCGGTTGATCTTTCTTTAATTCTCTTTTGTTTATTGGTGTTGAAAATGCTCGTTTTATTCTCTTTAATCTAGAATAAAAAAACGGGGGGGAGATATTAAGGGAAGTCTCAACGCTCCTTAACTTCCGATAAATGAAAAAGGAATTTAAAGAGGTGTCCCCGTTGGAGGGGGGAGGGGGTACCAATAGCCACCAAAAAAAACGCCAAAAAATCGGAGCCAACGAAAACAAAACAAGCCCACCCCAAAAAAAAAATTTCGTTTTTCTTTTTAGCTATCTCTACCTATGATAGTATATTATCTCCCACCCCGGTGTATCTGAAAATTTTGTATCTTTGAGCAAACACGTGTATTATGAAGAAAATAAATAAAGACAACAAGATCAGCGATTTCGTTGACGGGTTGTATGTAAAGAACGGCAGGTTAATCAACGGCCGTGAACCAGGCATGAGTGGTATACAGCAGGCGGCTAACATTAAAAGGATAGTTGATGAGGACAGAAAGATAAAGATGATAGCTGATGGTATAGAGCGTGCTGAGTTTCTTAAAGAAATGAGAAAGGATATATTTGGATGATTTGTTGGTTATTATCTAGGTTAATTAAAGCTACTTTAGGGTAGCTTTTTTTATTATAAAAATGAGCACCAATCGATGTTGATTTTTAAAAAAGGTGTTGATTTTCACCCATGAGTTTAGAATTTTTCATCATCGGTTTACTTTTGGTCCTCTACATCATGTACGAGCAATCTTCTAACGACTAAAAAATTAACATTACCAACACCTAAAATGCTTGTTTCGATGTTAATAATTAATATCTAACTAACTGATTATCAACACTGATGTTGAAAATGTTGATTTTAATTTCAATTTGAAAAATAAATTTAAGTAAAAATAAAAAAATATATAAGTAAAGAAGGGACCAAAAATGAGCATCGCCCATTTTAAAAAAAATTATTACCTTTGGTTTTAAATCAAATTTAATCTAATTTAATCATGACTGAATCGGGAGGATATTCACCAAAGGATTTGCATTTTGGCAAAGACGGACAATCAAAACTTATATCGGGAATAACTAAACTGTCTGACGCAGTGTCAAGCACGCTTGGTCCTATGGGCAACACAGTGCTGATTGAATCGCCGCAGCATACCCACGGCATAACAGTAACCAAGGATGGGGTGACTGTAGCTAAGTCAATACAACTGCTTGACCCGGTTGAGAACCTAGCGGTAAAGATAATGAAAGAGGCGGCTGACCGAACGGCTGCTGAGGCAGGAGACGGGACCACAACAGCGATCGTGATCACTCAGGGTATTGTCAGAGCAGGCCTTGAGAAAATAAAACCCCAGGATAATAAAACTCAGATACTGCGTGACATTGTAAAGGCCAGTGAGGGTGTGATAAAAAAACTAGCCAAACAAGCACAGCCTGTAAGTGATAAGAAATTATTGGACGTGGCGACAATCTCCTCGAACAATGACCCAGAGGTAGGGGGGATAATTGCAGATACTTACAAAGCGGTAGGTGAGCATGGGATCGTTACCGTGGAGAAAAGTCAAACCTCTGACACTACCTTTGAGACCACCCATGGGATAAAGATAGACCGAGGGTACTCCTCACACCTGTTTGTAAACAATCACAAAAAGGATGAGTGTATACTTGAGGACGTGCATATTCTAGTGTGTGATGGGGACGTGAACAACATTCTCTCTATTGAGAGGGTACTAAAACCAATTATTGCAGAGAATAAGAAATTATTAATAGTGGCGCCTTGTTCACAGAATGTTATCAACACTTTAGCTGCTAACGTGATGAAAAACAACTTGAAGCTATGTACCATCTCACCTCCCAACTTTGGGTACAAGCAACATGAACTGATGAATGACATCGCTCTGTCAGTTGGCGCTACTTATTTTTCTGAGAAAACAGGGGATGACCTAAGCCTGATAAACTTTTCAGATCTTGGGAAAGCAAAGAAAGTAATTGTGGGTGCAGACCAAACAATAATCTTAAAAGATGATGACCATGTAGACCAAAGCGAGATAGACAAAAGAGTCGATGAGCTATGGCAAGCCCATAAAGGGACAACGAAAAAAATAGATAAAGAGTTTATAGCATCCCGCATCGCTTCTCTCACCGGAGGTGTGGGTGTCATTCGAGTAGGTGGGGCAACTGACCTAGAACAAAAAGAATTGATTGACAGAGTAGATGACGCTGTGTGCGCCGTACGCTCAGCTCTTGTGGAGGGGATCCTCCCGGGGGGTGGAGTAGCGCTATACCAGATAGGGATTGAAATGATGAAATCGCAAAAAATCGCTGACGCGATTTTAGGGGAGGCAATTATTCAGCCGTTAAAACAGATATTCTGTAATGCAGGATTGCCTTATGGCAAAGATGATGTGACCATCGGTACTAACGTGAAAACGGGAGAGACCGGGGACATGATCAAAATGGGGATCATAGACCCCATGAAAGTAACTAAGACAGCGCTTCAAAATGCTGTCTCTGTTGCAAACACTATTTTATCAACCAACGCCATAGTGACTATGGCCCGAACATACGAATCAAAATGAAAACACTAATAATATTACTGCTATTTAATTTGCCGATCGAGAAAACTTTCTGCGACGGATGGGACGATGGATACTGCCAGGGATGGGAGTTTGTTAAAGGACCTGAGTTTAGTATATGCCCTTTGCCTCCACTGTGCCCCCTGCCTGAGATATATCAGGAAGAGTACAAAGACGGGTATCACCGAGGATTTTTAAAAGGACGTAAAGACGCAAAAGAAGATTGAAACCCATAGGCAAAAATATTCTGATAACAACTATCGAGGAGGAATTAAAAACCTCCTCCGGGTTGTTGCTCTCTTCTGAGGACGCTAGTCAGCTTAGGTATAAGAAAGGGAGAATTGTAGAGGTAGGGACCCAGGTAAATGAGATTAAAAAAAACAGCGAGATATACTACGACAAAAGAGCAGGGTATACCATGCTAATAAACGACACGCCCTATACTGTTATTCAAGAGACTGACGTTGTTGTTGTCTTATAGCGTCATTGCGCCGAACGGTAGCATCGCGGTATAGCTTGAAGGTGTAAGGGATTTTAGTCTTTTTAAAAAAAGGGTTGTTGTCTTTGTGCTCGGGCATAAGGCCTCCGTTTAAAATATCATAGACCCACCCCACCATTCTAGTAGCTTTGTAGGTAAGACCATAGATGGCTTTTCTTGTGTTGAGCTTAGGCTTATAGTTTTCTATCCACCCGTCTTTTATCATTCCATGGAAGCGAGCGCTGTCCCACTGGAAAAGTTTTTGGTATTCTGTAAATTTTTCTAAAGAAAAGTATTCTTCGCTGTATAAAAAAAATAAGAAATCTAACTGCTCAGTACCTATTCCATACTTCTCTTTTACTAGTTTTCTTACTATTCTCCAATACTTCATGTAGTCGTTAGGTCGCTTAGATTTCATTTGATTAAATTTTATAACTTTGTATCAAAGATAAACAAGTTATGGCAAATGATAAAAAAGAGGTAAGACATTACATAGGTGCGGCAGGAATATTTATGCTAATTGTGCTCCTATTACTGTTCTTAAGCTTTATTGAAATACCTCCAGTTAACAAAGATTTATTTGTGGCTATTGTAGGAACTTTGGTTTCTTCGCTAGGCATGGTGGTATATACGATCATTGGTCAGCAACCAGATGAGGTAAATAAACTTCAAAAGAAAAACGAATCGCTTTCATCCATTAACAATCAGATGGAAACACGTAATGATCAATTAGAACAAATGATAATTGACATGCAAAAAGAAATGATTGAAAAATTAACAGAACTTAAATCAATTAAAAAATAAAATTATGGCTAACACTAAAAAAGCTGCAGAGAAAAAAGCTGCACCGAAAAAAGAAAAAAAAGAAGCTGCACCAAAAACTAAAAGAGTTTGGAACGGCGAAAGTTATGACATTGTAAAAATTTAAACGATGCCTACAGTAACTTTAAAAAACGGAAAGAAACACAAGTTCCCCTACAGTGCTACGGGAAAAGTGAAGGCTCACATGTTTCATAAAAGTAATTCTGGCTCTAGCTTTAAAAACAATCCCGACCGTTTGAATTATTACGGTAAGAAAAAAGTTGGTGGAATGGGAAAAAAGCCAGGTAAAAATTTTAACTGTGATGCAAACAATGTTTGTGTTGCTAAATCTTAAATAATTTAAATTATGCCTACAGTAAAATATATGTGCCAAGATAGTGGCAAAATGAAAACAAAATCTTTTCCTTACAATGCGGTAGGAAAAGCTCAAGCTACCGAGTTTGCAAAAACAATGAAAGGCTCCATGAAAAATAACCCTGGTTACGGTATGGAGAAAAAAATGACGTCCGGAGGATAATGGCTGGGCGTACAAAAAAAAAGGGAAACAAGATTTGCTCTGCGGGCATAGCTTGGGCCAAGCGTACTTTCGACAAGTACCCCTCGGCTTACGCTAATATGGCGGCAAGTAAATATTGTAAGGATCCTAATTACGCTAAAAAAAGTAAGAGATGAAAAATTATAAACAACCCGAGTGTCACTGTGGCAATACCTCTAATAATGACGGTCATTGCGATGGATCAGATGATACGTGTAAATAATCTTTATGAGTAAGCTAAGTAAAAACCAACGCAGAATTGCGAGAGTAGCTTTTCCTATGAATAAAATTACAGGCGCTGATTTTAAAAAGCTGCGCGCAATGAAAGGCAAAAACAATCATGGGAGAGCTCAAAAAATGGCGTGATCAGAAGTGGGTTCGCATAGGCACAGACGGAAAAATTAAAGGCCCGTGTGGCACGAGTAAAAATAAAAAAAATCCTGATAGGTGTTTGCCTTTGGCTAAAGCAAAACGTCTAAGTAAAAAAGCTTTAGCGGCAACTGCTAAAAAGAAAAAAGCTTCAGGAGGAAAAAAACAATTTGTAAAAAATACTAAGACCGTTAGAAATGCCTAAAAACATGAAAGAATTAAACGAAGAAACAAAGTTTCAAGTAAGTGTAAAAACTTTAATAGCAATAGCAATAGGTTTATCTACGCTAATAGGAATGTGGTTTGCTCTACAATCCGACATAGAAGAGGCAAAGAAACTACCCGAACCTCCTATTTCGCGAACTGAATATGACCTTAAAGACGAATTAATTCGTGAGTCTATTATTAATACTGAAGATAAAGTAAATGAAAACGGCGATAAACTAGATAAGATTGAAGAACGATTATATGATTTAAACACCAATTCCAAAAAGAAAAGATAATGAAGCGAGTGTTTTCTTTACTAGTTATTTTATTTTTAACATCAACCACTACACAAAATCCACCCATTCAAATTTTACAAATAAATGCTGAATGGAATCAGCATAATGACGTGTCTTTAAAAATTCCCAAAGACTATAAAGGTTATAGAATCACAGTAGATTATGCATTGCTAGAAAATCAAGGGCCAGGATTTAAAAAAAGTTTTGCAGGCAAACCTTTGCCTATAGTGGTATTAAGAGTAGGTGGCAACATGAAGTATCAATGGACAGCGGATTTATCGTTTAAATTAAAACTTACTAACCAAGAGGTTCTGTCAACCATAAATAAAGTATTAAAATTAAAATAATAAAATAAAAAATGGCTGATAAAACGTCTCTCTCTCAAAATTCTAATGTGAGTTTAGATATAAAAGCTCTTATAGGGATGGTGGTCGGAATTGTTTCTATTGCTGGCGTTTGGTTTTCTTTAACAGCAGAAATTGCACAGCTACAATTAGATGTAGTGCGAATGGAAGATACGGTAGGGCTCAATGAAGAATTTAGAATCAAATGGCCTAGAGGGGAAATGGGAGCACTTCCTGATGACGCAAAGCAAGATTTAAAAATTTTATATTTACAAGCTGAAGTGGAAGAGCTTAGAAAAATAGTTAAAGAATTAGAAATAGCTAACGCAAAAAAATAATGGCCACAAAGTCTAAAATGAAATGTAATGTCGTCACTAAAAGCGACAGAGCCGGTAAGAAAAAAATGGTGAAAGCCTGCGAAGGAGGAAAAGAAAAATTAATTCACTTTGGAGCTACGGGATATGGACACAATTATTCTGCTGCCGCAAGAAAATCTTTTCGCGCAAGACACAAGTGTGGTACCGCTAAATCAAAACTTACTGCGCGCTACTGGTCGTGCAAAAAACTCTGGGCTGGACCTGGGGGATCTACAAAAAGTTCACCTAAAAATAGGAAAGGAAAATATTAGTATCTTTGTATTTATAATTTAAAATTTTATTATTATGAAACAAGGTTACAACGCTAGATTAGATGAGTCTCTAGGAGCTCGTCATGGCAAAAAATCTCAGTCATTCAAAGACAGAAGAGATGAAAGTAAAGCGATGTCTAAAAAAATTTACGGACATGCATACGGAGCTGACCATTCAATGAGCTACGAAAAAAGAAGTGTAAAAAAACACGTGGGATCGTTAATTAAAAAATAATGGCAGCAGGAAAAGGATGTGCAGACACAAAAAAAGGTTGCATTAGAAAAAGTGGCAGCACTTTTTATATACTAAATAATAAAAAGGGTGGAGTTTGGAGAAAAGGTTTTAAATCTAGACGCGCAGCTGTTAATCAATTATCAGCCATGCACGCCAATAAATAAATATAAAATGAAATCAAAAGGATTTGGTGATACGGTGGCTAAATTTACAAAAGCGACAGGAATTAAATATGTTGTTGATAAAGTTGCTGAGGCTACAAATTCTGATTGCGGTTGTGATGAAAGACGTGACACCTTAAACAGAGTATTTCCTTATAAAAGATAAATAATATGGCATATCAAAAATTACAAGCAGGAAAAGCATGGTCGGTTTACCCAAGTGATAATACTGTTATCCCTAACACAGGTTTAGGTGGAGCGACAGGAACAACCACAACGGGTTCGGCAACACAGCTTATAGATGCAAACAGAGTGGGTACGGATCCCGACGACATGACAACCTTAAACTTTTTAGAAGCAGGTATTAAACCAGGGATGATTGCTGTCAATACAACCGACGGAACGCAAACAACAATTAATAGAGTTGTAGATGGAACGACCCTAGGAGTGGATCAAAACATATTTGCAGTTACAGCTAAGGCTTACGCAATATATGGGGGCACTCAAGAAGGCGCTGTACTTTATATAGGTTCAGCAGGAAACATAAGGGTGACTACGGTTGCTGGTGATGATGTTATTTTTCAAGGAATTAACACGGGAACATTTTTCCCTGTTAATGTTATTAAAGTTTGGAATACATCTACGACAGCTGCTCAAATCATAGCGCTTTGGTAATAGGTATTATAATATCATTTATACATGCCTAATTTAATTGCCATAGCAAATTTTATCGGAACTAACCAGTATGGAGTAAGTCCTCCTTATGGTGGTTCGGACATAGTAACAGAAATAAACACCCCTGGGCTTGGTCTAGGTCCTCTTCAAATGGTTAGCGAAGACGGCACGGGATTACCAAACTCAGATTTAATAACAGAAAAACTAATATAAAATGGCAGTTAAATTTTCAGAGTTCACCGCAAAAACCGACGCCTCGGTTGACGTAACCGAAGTAGTAGGGTATTTAACCTCAGGAGAACTAAACGTAAGAATACCTCCCGCTAACCTTGATACTACTTATGTGGTGTCTACTGGAAATGCCGGAGCTTCACCAACAATAAATCTTCAAGGAACTAAATCGGGTCAAGCGGCAGCTATTAGCCCTTCAACGGTTAGCCTTACGGGCTCAGGAGCTACATTGCTTAACGGCGATGGAAGCACCACTATTGATTTTGAAAGTACGGAATATAGGCTTAATGCAGACGATGTGGGTTCGCCAGGAACTATTCCAGTTAAACTATCTGGATCAGGCGGAGGTGATACGGGTGATGTGTCAACAGTAAATTTAATAGGAGCAGGAGGTATTGGTATTACTTCTTCAAGCAATACAATTACTATAACAGGATCTGGAGGTGGAGGAGTTACTAGTTTTACCAACACAAACGGAACATTTATATCAGCAGCCACAGCAAACTCTGCAGCTACAGGAGCTGTAACTACAGGAGTGATAGATTTATCTGCCACAGGTACTGCTGATGCTACAACATTTTTAAGAGGCGATAACACATGGGCTTCACCAGCAGGCGGATTTACTAGCTTTGATATTACAGGTGACACCGGTACCACAGAAACCGTTGTTAATTCAGATACAGTTACTATTGCTGGAGGAACTTTAATAGGAACCGTAGGTAGCAATCCTGACACGATAACAGTAAATCACGATAGCGTTACTCGATCAGATACTAGTTCTTCTGATAGCCCATCAGGAGGTGGCACGGTAGATTTAGTAAAAACTATAACCACATCTACGGAAGGACACGTAACCGCAGTAGATATTTCTACGGTCACATGGCCAGCCGGAGGGGGAGGATTTGGCTCTGTAACACAAACAACAGGGACGGGCTCTTCATTGGGCGCTATAACTTTAGGATCAACTCCAGCTGCAGCACAGAATTGTTTAGTCAGTATAAGTGGAGTTACCCAAAACTATTTAGACGCAAGTAGTGTAGCCAATTGGACAGTAACATCTAACACATTAACATTTGCATTTAACCCACCGGTTACTGCAACAAACGGAATACAGATAACGGTAATCGCATAAAACAGCAAGATGGCAACAACCAAAGTAACTACGGATGTAATTGACATGAGTGGTAATGCCGGAGGGCTAACCTGGGTGAAGGGCACTACGGCTCAGCGAGAGGCTACCCCTTCCACAGGAGTGGGTACCCTTCGAGAAAATACTGAAACAAACCGTACTGAAATATATACCGACCAAACCGGAACTTCCGAGTGGAGGAATCTAAAAGAAACTGGTCAGACATTTGATGTAGAGTACTTAGTTGTTGCAGGAGGCGGCGGCGGAGCCGGTAATGGTGACGCAGCTGGAGTAGGCGGCGGAGGTGCAGGTGGATATTTAACTAATTTCGGCGGAACAGCATTGACTCTTTCACCAGGGTCTGTAGATCTTGTAGTAGGAGCTGGAGGCGGTGGAGGTTCACCTGGTGATGGAGGTGATGGAACAAATTCCAAATTTGACTCTATAGAAGCAACGGGCGGCGGCGGAGGCGGCCAAGGAACAGGAGCTGGACGTACAGGAGGATCAGGCGGAGGCGGCGGAAGAAATAGTGGCGCAGCAGGAACAGCATCGCCCGCAGGTCAAGGAAACAATGGAGGAGCAGGGGGCGCAATAGTACCCGTAAATCAAGGATCAGGCGGCGGCGGCGGAGGCGCTGGAGGAACAGGAGCTGCTGGATCAGGAACAACTAGCGGAGGAGCCGGAGGAGCTGGAACACAAAACAATATTGATGGAAATAATTACTTTTACGCTGGCGGCGGAGGCGGTGGAGCGTCAGGTGCATCTGGCGGTGGAGCTGGCGGATCAAGTGTAGGCGGAAATGGAGGTACTAGTAGTAGCGGTGCGACTGACGGCACTGCAAATAGAGGCGGCGGAGGCGGCGGCTCTGGAGATGCTACAAATGGTGGAGCAGGAGGATCTGGAGTAGTGATAATAAGATGCGCAAAAGGAACTTTAACTTTTAGCGGTGGTGTAACAGTAAATGGAGTATCAGGCGGGGGTCCCGTCAGCGGTACTAGCGTAGGATCGGATTATTATTATACAGTAACAGTAGCACCACCAGGACAGACAGTAACATTTTAAATATGGCACATTACGCAAAAATATCAAATATAGAGTTCACGGTAAGTGAGAGAGATAGGCTTCGCGAGGCACAGGACGAGAAGAATGGTATCGAAGATGCCAATAAAGCCAGCGCTGAATATGCTACGCTTAAAACAGCTTATGAAGATTCTTTCACATCAGCAACTCTTCAAACCCTTGAAGGTGAGCTAGCTGCATTGCAGTCTCAATATACACCTGAAATGACGGCGGAAGAAAGAACAGCCCTAGATGCGTCCGTTGCAGCCAAGCAAGCAGAGATAGACACAGAAAAAGCAGCTCTTGTTCCAGGACAAGAATCGGCCTTAGCTAACCTTAAAGCAAAAGAAGCTGAGGGTACAGAAGCATTAAACTCTGAGATTGAAACATTAAACACTACCATAGCTAATGCGCTATGCAGAGTAAGCGAGGTGTGGCCCGGCATAGACGAAATAGAAATGGTTGCAGGAGACAGTTCGGTTATAGACGCTGAAATAATTGCTCTTGAAGATAGTAAATTAAATATTGACTATACTCAAGACGAAGAGGTGTGGAGGGCAGAAGTTGAAGCTATACAAGTTCAAATAAGAGCTAAGACTGAAGAGAAAAAAGATATTCCTAAAGTAGAAAAAGACAACACAGTATACTGGGAAGGATACTACGGTGGATGTAAAAGAACATCATATAACACACAAGGAGGCGTGCATAAGTTAGGCGGTACACCTTTTAGAAAAAATTATGCGGGTAAAGGCTATATCTATGACCCTGTACGAGATGCTTTTTATACCGAGCAGCCCTATGCTAGCTGGACGCTAGATGAGTCTACTTGCTACTGGCAACCGCCAACACCTAGACCTGAAGGGACGGATTGGTGGTGGAAAGAAGACACAACAGAGTGGGTAGATTACGTTTATTACAACCCAGATAATAAACAGCCTTATCCTAGCTGGATATGGAATACGACAACAGGAGTTTGGGAAGCCCCTGTAGAAAAACCTGAAGACGTGTTGGAGTATGTATGGGTATGGGACGAAGAAACATTAACTTGGATAAAAAAAAGATGGTAAATTATGGCACTGACTAAAGTAAATGCTGCGCTAACAGACTTAAACCAAGTTAGCTCGGAAAACGGGCTAAGGATGCCTACGGGCACCCCTTTTACGGGAACACCCGCAGAGGCGATGATGCGTAATGATACATCACAGGAAATAAACGGAGCTGCTTCTGCCATGCAACATTATAACGGTACAGCATGGAAAAACTATGTAAATTATTATCCCTGCTCAACTTCAGTATGTAGCTATCCAGCAGGGGCCGGCGCTCTTGCGTTGTATGAATTTACTTCCGATGCCTCAGACACTTGCACCACATATGATGGCACAGTAAACGGATCAGTTTCTTTTGCGTCAAGCGGAAAGTTTGGAAATGGATCAGCTGAATTTTCGGCAGTAAGCGAGTATATAACCTTACCAACCACATTACGGGATCAGATAGATGGAAACCAACCCTTTACAGTTAGTTTATGGTTTAATTTAACTGCTTTATCTAGTCAAAACGAAAGTATTATTGTTAGTTGTGGAGGCGGTGGAAATGTAGGTATTAATATGGGGGTAACTAATACAACTATTTATGGGCAAACAGTAAATGCTTCAGCATCTCAACGAACAAATTATTCCTCTACTGCAACTACAGGCACGTGGTATCATCTAGTTTTTGTAGTGGATTATTCGAGTAGTAGTCAAAAATTATATCTAAATGGATCGTTAGAAGCTACTACTGCTACGTTAGATTTAAGCGCATCGTGGGGAACTCCTATAGATATTGGTGGGTATTGGGATCAAATTAATTATCCGTGGGACGGGTATATCTCTCAATTAAGATTTTTTAATACTGCTTTAAGTGCCTCCCAAATATCACTATTATATAATGAAAGAAATTGTTAATTTAGAATTATGGCACTAACAAAAATAACAACCCCCGAATTATTTGACTTTAGCGACTTAAATACAGCGTTGCAACTGCCCAGCGGTACAACGGCACAGCGCCCTTCAGCGCCCACCACAGGTGAGTGGAGATTTAATACTGATGATAAATTTGTAGAATATTACGACGGGACCTATTGGGTACAGATAGAGACTGATGCTATTCCTGACCCAGATGACTTTCCTTCTCAGAACTTCAACGTAAACACATACTTTGGTACCAGTAGTACTCAAATAATAAACGCTAAGTTTAATGAGGCTGCGAATTTTAATGGGAGTAGTAGTAGGATAGATATTACCTCTCCAATTGGTCAAAGTTTAAGTAATGAAAATGATGATTTTAGTGTGTCGCTTTGGGTTAATTTTAATTCTATAACATCATCTGTAGGGGCATTTAATGGAGCTATAAGTGGTAATATAAATGGATCAACTTATAGTTCATTTGCGATATATGCTTATGGCCATGCATCTGGTCTATCTTTAGCAATGGAACGTTATTTTAACAATACAGGTTATTATTATTCAAGCTGGACCACAGCCGCTCCTTTTGCAGCTGTAATTAACACGTGGTATAATATAGTTACTACTTATGTGGGCTCTACAAAAACGGTTACCCATTATGTTGATGGAACGTCTGTAGGCTCTTATACCCTAGACACTAATGCTGGAGCAAGAACTATGAATCCTCAGAATAGTTTTGGCTCTTATAATGGTTCTTCATCTGGATTAGCTGGAAAATTAGAACAAATAAGAATTTTTAATACCACATTAACAGCTGGTGAAGCCGAAGATTGTTATACAGACGAAACAACAACAACAGCAGCTACATTAGACTTTCCGGTAGGAGCTGGATGTGTGGCTGCTTATCAGTTAGATGGTGACGCTTCAGATGTAGGCGGGACATACGGAGGAGTTGAAACAAGCATCGGATATACAGGATTAAATTTCCAACCGGATTTTGTGTGGATAAAAAGAAGAGATGGCACTGAAAACAATTATCTTCAAGATTCTGTTAGAGGCAGTACCCAACAAATTTATACTAATAGTACTGCTACTGAATTTAACGAAACAACTGCGATTACGTCATTTATCGCTAATGGTTTTGAAATGGGTGTTTATAATGGAATCAATAATAGTACCGAAGATTATGTAGCTTGGTGCTGGAAGGCGGGAGGAGCTCCATCAACAGACAACGTGGCTGGTGCAGGAGTAGTCCCCACGGCGGGTAGTGTGAAAATTAATGGAGCAAATTCTACTGTTGCAGACGCTGGGACTACGGCTGTAACTAGACAATCAGTAAACACCAAAGCGGGATTTTCTATTACTACGTATACTGCGGCAGGAGGATATACAGTTTCTCATGGGCTTAGTAGCGCTCCAGATTTAATAATCATAAAAGCCCTGAACACTGCGGGCACTCCTATAGATTGGTTAATATATAACTCCATTGATGGGACAGGTAAATACATGAGTTTTACTGAGAGCGGAGGAACAGGTGGGGCCCAAACACGGGCGTTGAGTTTTTCTTCTGTAACCTCAACAACTTTTACAGACAACTGGACTGGTGACAGTTTAGACTGGGTAGCCTATAGTTTTAAAAACGTAGATGGCTATCAGAGAGTCAGCACCTATACCGGGTCAGGAAGTGCCACAGGTAATTATGTTTACACCACCAACGATGGGACGGCTTCAGGCACAGATGGATTTGAACCAGCTTTTTTAATGATTAAAAAAGCTACTGCTTCCACCACAGGTGATTGGATGATTATCGATAATAAAAGAAGCCCAGCCAACCCAAGGGCTCAGGAACTTTTTCCTAATTTAAATTTAGGAGAAAACGATTTGGAAGCTGTTGATTTTTATACCAACGGCTTTGAATTAGCTACTACAGACACTGATTATAATGACTCCGGAATTACTTATTTATATTGGGCAATAGCCGCTAACAAAGACACATCAGTGCCTACGCAGGCCAATAGCTTTTCACCTACTTTATATACAGGAACAGGTTCGAGCCTTAATGTTTTCACGCCTAACAAACCTAACTTTACGTGGATAAAAGGTCGTGATACAGTAGATTTTCATTCTTTATTTGATAATTTGAGAGGCGCTCAGGTTCTTTCGTCAGACACACAGGCGGCTCAAGCTTCTTTTAGCGGATTTACTTTAGATCCTAATGGGTTTACTGTTCCAACAAGCGGGCAAGTTAATGGCAGTAGCGATACCTATGTTTCATGGAATTGGACAGCTGGTGGCCCAGGAACTATTAATAATGATGGAGCAACTACAAGTGTAGTGTCTGCCAATCGTGCGGCTGGATTTAGCGTCGTAAAATATGTGGGCCCCCTAGCAGGTTCTACGGTTGGCCATGGTTTAGGGGTTCAGCCTCGTATGATAATTCAAAAGCAATATACCGCAACATCTGATTGGTATGTTTATTTCCCAAAAAATGTAATTGATGCAAATTTTAATTATATGGAGCTCAACGATACTGTTGGTATTGCCACGACCACTTCCACTAATCCTTCAACTACAATTATTAATACTGCAGCTTCGGGACCAATTGTTGCTTATTGCTTTGCAGACGTTACGAATTATATGAAGATAGATATATATTCAGGGAGCGGGGTAAGTGGAAAGCAAGTTACGGGATTAGGGTTTGATCCTAAATTTGTAATAATAAAAAGAGTAAATAACACCGACGCTTTTAGCAGTTGGTATATGTTTGACGATAAAAGAACTACCGGAGTATATTCTGATCAATTAGAAGCAAATTCAAGCGCAGTGGAAGCAACAGGTACTTATGTTGATTTTATTACTGATGGATTTCAACTGGACACAACAGCTTCAAATTTAAATAATAGCGGTAGTGAATTTGTATATATTGCAATAGCATAATTTAATTAAATAATATGGAAACAACAATTTTAATACTCATCGGATTAGTAGTTTTATTAATCCTAATAAACATAGCCTCAATATGGCTATCAAAAAAAGGTCTTACTAAAGACGAGAACAATAACATGATCCCGGACATCTTAGAGCATAAGTTTGCTCAAATGAAAAAAGATGTAGCTAGAAGAGTAGATCGTGTAGGAGAAGAGCTTAAAGACGTTACTAAAGCTATAAAAGAAGTAGGTAATCAAATCGGAGATGTTCCAAGCGCAATGCAAGGAAAAAACAGATCTGGTAAAAAATCTAAAAAAAGATGAATTACGTGCAAGACACTACTCTAGGGAAAATAACTGTAAACTATATTTATGTTGAATCTAAAGAGAATAGATGTGACTGATATAAAAGTTTATGCGCTAACTGCAGGAGCCTTGGCTACTTCAATGACTGACATTGATGTCGTGCTGAAAATTATTGCTACATTAGTTGCTATTGGATACACCCTACACAAATGGTATATAATGCATGGAAAGAATAAGTGAGCATGTATCGTATAAAGAAGGGGTTAAATCTAACACAGCAAGCAGACTAGGTATAGATAATACTCCAAATCCCTACGAGCTTTCTAACATGGGGATATTAGCTGATAATATTTTTGAACCCTTGAGAAAATGGGTAGGAGGGCCTATAAAGATTAATAGTTTTTTTAGATGTGAAGATTTAAACCGAGCTATTGGCGGAAGTTCCCGATCGCAACATTGCCAGGGTCGCGCGATAGATGTGGATGACACGTTTGGTCATAAAACCAATGCTGAGATGTTTTATTATGTTAAAAAAAATTTAAACTTTGATCAAATTATATGGGAGTTTGGAGATGACAATAATCCTGATTGGGTACATATAAGTTATATCTCTGATAGCGAAAATAGAGGACGAGCGTTAAAAGCTGTAAAAGAAAATGGCAAAACAAATTATAAAGTTATATGAGTAAAAAGAAAAAAAAGTTTGGGCAAACCACAGTAGGAAGGCTTTTAAAAGCATCGGTAGGACTTATTAATCCTACATTAGGAAAAATTATACAAGGAGACATGTCGGTAGAGCAAGTAGTCTCCTCCATAAAAAACTCCGACGCTCCGGCAGAAGATAGAATTAGAGCTCAGGAGATGGTGCTAGAAGCTTATGAAGCTGAAGTGGCAGATCGAGCCAGCGCTAGGCAGCGTGAAATGGCTGCATTAGCTGCCGGGTCTAACGACATCCTTTTTAAAACTGTGGGGTGGGGAATAACATTATGTTTTGTAGGTGTAGTGGCTGGTGCAATAGGTTTGTGGCAAGTACCCGAAGAGTCTCAAAGATTATTTGATATGGGCTTTGGAGCGGTAGTGGCTGCATTTACTCAAGTTATTGGATATTATTTTGGCTCTTCAGCAGGAAGTAAACATAAGACTAACATGATAAGCGGTGGCGAAAACAATCAATTATAGTTCTTATAAAACTAAGTCTAAAGTTAGAAGGCCTGGAGTTCATTCTAAAACTAAAACTTCTTCTTTAAAGTCTTCCAAGAACTACCGCAAACTTTATCGGGGACAAGGGCGTTAAATAATTTGTATCTTTATATTCAAATTAAATCTAATCTAATGGATATAAGGAAAATTTCTGTAGGTCCAGATTATAAGTCTGGCGCAATGCACTACTTGGTGGGTCAAGAAATTTTAAACGGTAAATATTTTATTCATCTTATTCAACACGTAGAGTCTTCAGGGTCCATAAAAATATGGATTCAACGAAAAGATGAAATTCTTTTATGGAAAGAATTTAACTCTCATATTCCTGTTTCTATAGAGTATAATATAAACTTTTAATGAAGTCACCTTTTTATTTTATAGTAAAACCAGTAGCGGGTAAAAGATATAACAATACTAAAAAAATTGCAGAGATAGACTTTATTACTAGCTCCTCGGAAGAGGACTATAAATTTTCTAACAGAGAAGCGCTAGTTCAACACTTGCCTCTAACTTATCAAGGAGATATAAGAATTTCTGATACACTTTTAGTTCATCATAATGTTTTCAAATACTATAATGATATGAGGGGTAGGCAAAAAAGTGGGAAAAGTTATTTCAAGGACGATTTGTTTTTTGTTGATAACGACCAGTTCTATATGTATAAACAAAAGGGCCAGTGGTTTAGCCATGATAGATATTGTTTTATAAAACCTTTAAAGACAAAAAAATCTTTTATCTTTAAAAGAGGACAAGAAGAACCTTTAATGGGGGAAATGAAATATCCTAATAAGTATTTAATTTCTCAAGGAGTAGAAAAAGGAGCGCACGTAAGTTTTAAACCAGAGAGTGAATATGAGTTTGAGGTTGATGGGGAAAAGCTGTATAGAATGTATGACCATCAAATAACTTTAATGCTATGAGTTCAGAATTATTAAAAGTACAAATAATAGAAGCCGGAAGAAAAGCAGTTGAGCAGCTTATTAAAGTGGCTAAAGAAAATATTATTAAACCAGACCCTGAGGATGAGTTAGCTGCAGATAGGTTAAAAAATGCAGCCGCTACTAAAAAGTTAGCAATTTTTGATGCGTTTGAAATATTAAATAAAATAGATGCAGAACAAGAAAATATAAACATGTCTGTTAATAATCAAAAGACAGACACAAAACAAGGCTTTGCAGAAAGAAGATCAAAATAAAATATATAGCACAGTTATAAATTATATACCCAGTGGTATTATAAAACGTAAAAACAAAGGACGCACTTGGTTTTATGGGTATAATCAGAAATATGACGTAGTAGTTATTTCAAAATCTGGAAAGATAGGTGAGGTGGTAGAAATAAACGGGCTACATATAGCTCTTCCGCTTATAGAAGGCAGCGGTTATAAAAGATCGGAGACAAAATCAAACCAGTATTGGGAGCGAAAACTTTTACCCAGAGAGCTCTCTAGAATATCTTCTATATTTCAATGGAATGAAATGCCTGCTGCATTTAAAAATAAATGGGTAGATTATATTGAGGGAGAGTTTGATAGGCGCGAATTAGGATATACTTTTTATAACAATGGAAAACCAACCTATATTACCGGAGCGCATTATATGTATTTGCAATGGACTACAATAGATGTAGGGTATCCAGATTTTAGGGAAGCTAATAGAATCTTTTTTATTTATTGGGAGGCTTGTAAAGCTGATAACAGATGTTTTGGTTTAGATTATTTAAAAATCAGACGATCAGGTTTTTCTTTTATGGGTTCTTCTGAGTGTGTAAACACTGGAACTTTAGCTAAAGATGCAAGGGTAGGTATATTATCTAAAACTGGATCGGATGCTAAAAAAATGTTTACAGATAAAGTTGTACCTATAGCCAACAGGCTACCATTTTTTTTCAAACCGATACAAGATGGAATGGATAAGCCAAAAACAGAATTAGCTTTTAGAATTCCGGCTTCTAAAATTACTAAGAAAAACATGTATGACATAGCTGATGACGAGTTGTATGGCTTGGACACCACCATAGATTGGAAGAATACAGATGAGAACTCTTATGACGGGGAAAAGCTTTTGCTTTTAGTACATGATGAAAGCGGTAAGTGGTTAAAGCCCAATAACATTTTAAACAATTGGCGAGTAACCAAGACGTGTTTAAGACTCGGAAGTAAAATTATTGGGAAATGCATGATGGGATCTACGTCTAATGCATTAAGTAAAGGAGGGGCTAATTTTAAAAAATTATTTGAAGATTCAGATGTAAGCACAAGAAACTCTAACGGGCAAACAAAAAGCGGCATGTATTCTTTGTTTATTCCTATGGAGTGGAACATGGAAGGATTTATTGATAGGTACGGGATGCCTGTTTTTTATAGACCCGAAAAACCTGTCTTAGGCGTCGATGGAGAAATGATTACTAATGGGGCTATAGACTATTGGCAAGCTGAAGTAGACTCATTAAAAAAAGATCCTGATGCTTTAAATGAATATTACCGTCAGTTTCCCCGAAGCGTATCTCATGCGTTTAGGGACGAAAGTAAATCCTCTCTATTTAATCTAAGTAAAATATATCAACAGATTGACTATAATGATTCTTTAATAATGGGTCAGCACGTAACAACCGGGAGATTTTATTGGAAAGACGGAGTAAAAGATACAGAGGTTATATTTAGCCCCGACCCCAAAGGAAGGTTTAAAGTTTCGTGGACGCCCAACAAATCGCTAACCAATAAAAAACAAAACAGAAACGGAACTTATTTTCCGGTAAATGAACATATCGGGGCTTTTGGTTGTGACTCTTATGATATATCGGGCACTGTAGGCGGCAGAGGATCTAATGGAGCTTTGCATGGATTAACTAAGTTTAGCATGGAACAGGCTCCAAGCAGTGAGTTTTTTCTAGAATATGTTGCTAGGCCGCAGACTGCCGAGATATTTTTTGAAGAAGTCTTAATGGCCTGTGTGTTTTACAGCATGCCGATCTTAGTGGAAAACAACAAGCCCAGACTTTTATATCATTTCAAAAACCGTGGTTATCGAGGCTTTAGCATGAACCGTCCCGATAGACATTTCAATAAACTTTCAAAAGCTGAAAAAGAGTTAGGAGGAATTCCTAATACTTCCGAAGATGTAAAGCAATCTCATGCGGCGGCCATTGAGTCCTATATAGAAAAACATGTAGGTTTAGATATGGAAGGAACTTATAGAGCGGCTAATAATATGGGATCTATGTATTTTATGAGAACCCTAGAAGAGTGGTCGAGATTTGATATTAACAACCGAACGCATTTTGATGCTAGTATTAGCTCGGGTTTAGCGATAATGGCTAATCAAAAAAACCTTTATTTACCCGAGCAAAAACAAACCAAAATAAATCTTAACTTTGCAAGATATGGTAACAGTGGAATTTATAGTGAATTAATTAAATAGATGAAGGACGTTAAAATTAATATTTCATCTGTAGGTTTTCCAAGTCAGTTTGTATCGGACGCAGAAAAAGCCACCGATGAGTTCGGATTACAGATAGGTCAAGCGATACAATACGAATGGTTTAGAAAAGATTCCAATGGCTGTAGGTATTACAGTCAATGGAGAGATTTTAATAGACTAAGACTTTATGCTAGAGGTGAGCAGTCTATAGCTAAATATAAAAACGAATTAGCGGTAGATGGAGATTTGTCTTATTTAAATCTTGATTGGACCCCGGTTCCTATCCTCCCTAAGTTTGTAGATATAGTTGTAAATGGAATGCAAGACAGGCTATTTAAGGTGAAAGCCTACGCTCAAGACGCTTTGTCTCAATCCAAGCGTAGTAAATATCAAGACATGATTGAAGGGCAGATGGCTGCAAAACCTGTTTTAACTACAATTAAAGAAGAATCGGGCTTTGATCCTTTTATTATGGATCCCGACGAACTACCAGCTTCGGATGAAGAGCTTTCATTATATATGAATTTAAATTATAAACCTGCTATTGAGATTGCAGAAGAAGAAGCTATTGATACTATGTTTGCTGAAAACCATTATGAAGATATTAGAAAACGTATTGATTACGATCAAATGGTTGTAGGTGTGGGTATGGCAAAGCATGAGTTCTTGCCAGGAGCAGGTGTAAAAGTTTCTTATGTTGATCCAGCTAATGTAGTTTATAGCTATACAGAAGACCCTTATTTTAAAGATTGTTTTTATTGGGGGGAAATAAAAACGATGGGCATCAGTGAGTTAATAAAAATAGACCCTAAGTTAACTAGAGAAGATTTAGAAAAAATTTCTCAATATAGTCAAAGCTGGTATGATTATTTTAATACTGCTCAGTATTATGAAAACGATATATTCTATAGAGACACTTGTACACTGATGTATTTTAACTACAAGACAACAAAAAAAATTGTTTATAAGAAAAAAATTAATGACGTTGGAGCTTCGAGGATGATAGAAAAAGACGACACCTTTAATCCTCCAGAAGAAATGTTAGAAGAAGGCAAGTTTGAAAAAATAGAAAAAACTATTGATGTATGGTATGATGGGGTTATGGTGATGGGAACTAACATTATTCTTAAATGGGAGTTAGCCAAAAATATGGTTAGACCTAAGTCTTCATCTCAACATGCGTTGCCTAATTATGTAGCTGTTGCTCCTAGAATGTACAAAGGCGTAATAGAATCTTTAGTAAGAAGAATGATTCCTTTTGCTGATTTAGTTCAAATGACTCATTTAAAATTACAACAAGTAATAGCGAGGGTAGTTCCAGATGGTGTGTATATAGATGCGGACGGATTAAATGAAGTAGACCTAGGGACTGGAGCAGCTTATAATCCGGAAGACGCTTTGCGTTTATACTTTCAAACAGGTAGTGTAGTGGGGAGAAGTTATACTCAAGAAGGGGAGTATAATCAAGGTAGGGTCCCTATTAAAGAACTTACTAGTAATTCAGGTGCGGCTAAAACACAGATGCTTATAGCTAATTATAATCATTATCTGGATATGATTAGGTCGGTAACAGGTCTTAATGAGGCGAGAGATGGCTCTACTCCTAACCCAGACGCGTTAGTAGGAGTGCAGAAACTTGCTGCATTAAATTCAAATACAGCTACCCGCCATATATTAGATGGAAGTCTTTACATATATCGCACGTTGGCTGAAGCGCTAACGTATCGGGTGGCTGACATATTAGAGTTTTCAGATTTTAAAGATGATTTTATTAACAAAATAGGAAAGTATAATGTTAGTATCTTAGGAGAAATTTCTCAGCTTTACATATATGACTTCGGGGTATTTATAGAACTGTCGCCAGATGAGGAGCAAAAAGCGATGTTAGAGCAAAACATACAAATGGCTTTATCCAAACAAGACATTAACCTTGAAGATGCTATTGATATAAGAGAAATAAAAAATCTTAAACTTGCAAATCAGTTATTAAAAGTAAAACGTAAATCTAAACAAGAAGCTGACGAAAAAAGAGAAATGCAAAAACAAGCTATGATTTCACAACAGCAACTCAAGTCTCAAGAGATGGCTGCGCAAGTAGCAGTTCAAAAAATTGAATTAGAGGCTCAAGCTGAAATGAAAGTGAAACAAGCTGAGATTGCTTTTGAGATAGAGAAACAAAACAATGAAGCTAACCTTAAAGCTCAACTTATGAAACAAGAGTTTGCTTATAATCAACAACTTAGGAATGTTTCAGAAAATGCTTTAGCGTTTAGAGAAGGAGCGAGAGAAGAGGCTAAAAAAGAAAGAATAAGCCAACAAAACACAGAACAATCTCAATTAATAAATCAAAGAAAAAATAATTTACCTCCCAAAAATTTTGAATCAAATGAAGATTCGCTGGACGGATTTGACCTTGCTGAGTTCGATCCTAGGTAGCTAAAAACGTATTTCTTTTTTTATTAATTTTGTTTTATAAATCAAATCTAATCAAATGAATATAAAAGTCAGAGAAGTCACAGACGTGGTTGAAAAGTCTAAACAGCAAATTGAACAAGAACTTTTAGACAAACATGAAGCTCAGCAGAAGCTAGAGTTTGATGACAAGAAAGAAGAAAAACAGGTAGTTAAAGAAGTGTCTTCTGAGCCTGAACAAAAATCAGAAGAGCCGGTAAGCGACCCTGAACCTACCGAAACTGTTGAAGAGCCGGTAACGGAAACAACAAAGGTTGAACAAAGCGAGCCCCCGGAAATAAAAGAGACAGACGTTCTTTCATTTATTGAAAAAAGATATGGTAAGCAGATTGGTTCTTTAGAAGAGCTGACAGCTGAAAGAGAAGAGGCTGAGCCTCTGCCCGAAGATGTAGCTGCTTACTTTAAATATAAAAAAGAAACAGGAAGAAGTTTAGAGGACTATGTTAAATTACAACAAGACTTCTCTAGCATGAATCCTGACTCTTTGCTACGACAGTATTTAACTGTAACAGAAGAAGGTTTAGACCCTGAAGACATTGATTCCTTAATGGAAGAATATGATTACGATGAAGAGGTTGATGAGCCCGCAGCTATAAAGAAACTTAAACTAGCAAAGAAAAAAGATATTGCAAAAGCTAAAAAATTTTTTAGAGAACAGCAGGAATTATACAAACAGCCTCTTGAGTCAAGAGAAAGTTCAGCCCCGCCCTCTAAAGAATATGAAGCTTATAAGCAATATATGAGTGAAGCTAAAACGCAACAAGAAGAAGGCGATCGCAGAGCAAATTGGTTTGCGAAAAAAAGTGATGAATTATTTAATACCGAGTTTAAAGGTTTTAAATTCAAGGTAGATGATTCAGAAGTAATGTTTTCTCCTGGTAGCCCAGCTGATTTAAGAAAAGCTCAAGACACTCCAATGAATTTTATAAAAAAATTCTTGGATGAAGGAGGGATGCTTAAAGACGCCGCAGGATACCACCGCTCTTTAGCTATAGCAATGAATCCTGAAAAGTTTGCTCAGTTCTTTTATGATCAGGGCAAATCAAATGCGACTGAAGATGTTATGCGTAAGACTAAAAATATAAATATGACTGAGCGCACAACACCAGAAATATCGACTAAAGGAGGAATGCAAGTTAAATCAGTATCTCAACCTTCGAGTAGAGGACTGAAAATTAAAAGTGTAAAACGAAGTTAAATTTAAAAATTAATTAAAAATTATATATTATGGCTGGACAAGTAAAATCGACTCCAACATTTGCGCTAACGCCGAGTTCAGAAAGAACTCCTACAGCTCAAAACTATTTAACCAATGCAGATTTTGATTGGTTGAATCAATATTTACCTGATACGTACGAAAAAGAATTCGAGCGTTATGGTAACAGAACAATCTCTTCTTTCCTACGTATGGTAGGAGCAGAGATGCCTACTAACTCTGACCTTATCAAATGGGCTGAGCAAGGTAGATTACACACTAAATACACTCAAGTAGGAAGTGGTGGTATTCAAGGCGCTGACCAAGTGACGTTTCAAGTAAACGATGTGCTAGACCCTACTGCAGCAGAACAAGTTGTTAGAGTTGGACAAACTATTGTAGTTGTTCAAAATGACGGCTCTGGTTCAAACAAAGCTGTGGTAAGTGCAGTAAACAATGCTGCTGGTGGAAGAGGCCAATTTACAGCAGACTTTTATGAAGGCGCTGGAATGGTAACTGCAGGAACAGGTGTAGGGAATTCAGACGTTACTGTATTTATTTACGGTTCTGAATTTAAGAAAGGAACTGCTGGAATGGTAGGTTCTCTTGAATCTAACGACTTCATCTTTGACAATAAGCCTATTATCATTAAAGATACTTACAATGTATCTGGATCTGATATGGCTCAAATTGGCTGGGTAGAAATTACTACTGAAGATGGAGCAACAGGATACCTTTGGTATTTAAAATCTGAGCATGAAACAAGACTTAGATTTGATGATTATTTAGAAACTGCAATGATTGAAGCTGTACCTGCAGAGCAAAACTCTGGTGCTGCGGCAATCTTAGGTAGCTCAGGTGCTGCTGCTGATCCAGGAGCTGGTTCGGATGGTATATTTTATGCTGTTCAAAACAGAGGAAATATCTGGGATGGTGGAAACCCAACTACATTAGCAGACTTTGACAATGTAATTAGTCGTCTTGACAAGCAAGGAGCAATTGAAGAAAACGTAATATTCGTTGACAGACAGTTTGCTTTTGATATCGATGATATGTTAGCCGCTCAAAACTCTTACGGAGCAGGTGGTACATCATACGGTCTATTTGACAATGACGAAGAAATGGCGTTAAATTTAGGATTTTCTGGTTTCAGAAGAGGTTACGACTTTTATAAAACTGACTGGAAATATTTAAATGACCCAACAATGAGAGGTGGACTTCCAACAGGAGCAGGTTCAGGACGTGTAAACGGACTACTTGTACCAGCTGGATCAACTAGTGTTTATGACCAAATTCTTGGTAAAAACGCTAAGAGACCTTTCTTACATGTTAGATATAGAGCTTCTGAAACAGAAGACAGACGTTACAAAACTTGGATTACTGGTTCTGCTGGTGGTGCAAGAACAAGTGATGTGGATAACATGCAAGTTAATTTCTTGTCTGAAAGAGCAGTTTGTACTTTAGGTGCGAACAACTTCTTTATCTTTCAAGAATAGTAAATAAGTATTTTTTCGGGGAGCTTTCGGGCTCCCCTTTTTTTATAAATTTTAAATCTAATCTAATGAAAACTACTACAAAATATGTAGATAAAATCTACAAACTAACGCGCGATACAGCGCCCCTATCATTAACCTTAGCATCTAGACATACTAAAAGATTTCCTCTTTTATGGTTTGATGAAAAAAAAGGAATTAACAAAGCTTTAAGATATGCCAGAAATCAAAACTCACCTTTTCAAGATGAGCAAGATGATAATGCTATTTTAGAACCTATTGTATTTGAGGATGGATTTTTGTCTGTTCCCAAAAACAATCAAGTGTTACAGAAGTTTTTAGAATATCATCCAGGCAAAGGAAGAATATATGTCGAGGTGGACAAAGCAAAGGAGGCTTCAGAAATTGTTGACAATTTAAATACGGAAGTAGATGCTTTAATTGAAGCACGTCAATTATCTGTAGATGAGGTAGAAAATGTTGGGCGTGTCTTGTTTCAGCAAGACGTTACGCGAATGACTACGGCTGAGCTAAGAAGAGATATACTTGTCTTTGCAAAGAATCAACCTAAAGATTTTATGATGTTATTGCAAGACCCTATGCTTAAAATGAATGCTTCTATACAAGGATTTTTTGATAAAAACATTTTGCAATTAAGAAACCAGAAGAAAGAAGTGTGGTTTAATACCCCTTCTAATAAAAAGAAAATGTTAAACGTGCCTTATGGGGAAGACCCTATTTACATGGTGGCTTCTTTTTTTGAATCGGAAGACGGCATAGAAGTATTAAAGCATTTGTCGGGATTGGCTAAAAACATGCAATAAAACGTATTTGTATTTTACGTATCTTTGTTTTTTTAACTCATAAATTTTTTTATTATGAACAAGTATGCAAGTATCACCGTTAGCGGTGCAGCAGAGCAGTTTTCTGTAAAAGATGTAGCATCTTGCTATTTAGATAGTGCAGATGATATTGTTATCGATTACAATGATGGCTCTCAAAGTAAAATTGGGTCAGGCTCTGCCTTAGTGCAAGCGGACGTAGACATCGTATTCGATGCGATTAAAAGTGCTCAACAAGAGAAATGGACTCAAGTATTATACGTTATACCGGCATTGAGCCAAACGGTAAACGCTTTTACATTCACCTTTTAAACCTTAGAAATTATGAATAAATTTTTAAAAATGGGAGATTATGTTTTTGGAGGCGATGTATTATACGTTGGATTAGTTACAAACAATATTGTTTTGAACTATCGTGACAAGCAAATAACTTTAGCAGGTTCAGGAAGTATGACTGCCGCAGACAAAACGGCTGTCGAAGCTGCTCTTGTAACTGTTTGGGGCCAAGGTTATACTGACGCAACCATTGACGTAACTCTAAGTCAAGCGATAACAACGGTTTCATAAAACTCGTTTTAGTCGACAATCTAAGAAGAGGTCATGAAAAATTGACCTCTTTTTTTTTCCTTATCTTTGTGTAACTGTAGCGGTTAATTTAAAAGATGATATGACTGTTACAGGAGTAGCAATTACTTAATCTTTTATTCATTTTTTATAGTTCATTTAAAGAGAGGTCATGAAAAATTGACCTCTTTTTTTTTTACTTATCTTTGTGTAAAAGAATACCAATGATAAATTCTGTACGAAATACAGTTTTAGCTATACTTAATAAGAACAACTACGGTTATATATCGCCGCAAGATTTTAATTTATTTGCAAAACAAGCTCAGCTAGACATATTTGATGATTATTTTTATCAATACAATCAATTGATAAACCAAGAAAACGCAAGGCTGGTTGGAACTGGTTACGCAGATATTAGAAAAGGTTATGAGGAGGTTATTGATTTGTTTTCCGAAACCAAAACTCTAACTCAAAACTTACTTAACCAATATTTTTTACCTTCTCAATCTACTACAGGAGATGATTATTATTTAATTAATAAAGTCTTGTGTTCTACTGGAGGGGTATACCAAGGAGAAGCGGAGAAGGTTTCTAATAGCCAAATTACTCTTTTGAACAATGCAAATTTAACCGCTCCTTCGTTAACGTATCCAGCTTATTCATTAGAAGGTATGTTTATCACTATTTATCCAGCGCAATTTAACGGAGCTTCAGATATTGAGGCTCAGTACATCCGCTACCCTAAAGATCCTAATTGGACTTATTTAAACGTAGCAAACGGAGAACCAGCATTTAACCAGAGCAATGCAGACTATCAAGACTTTGAATTGTCTAGAGATGATGAAACTTCTTTAGTGTTTAAAATTTTGCAGTATGCAGGAATGTCTATAAGAGAAATTCAAGAAGCACAGTTTGGTGCAGAACAAGAACAGATGGAAGAACAAAAAGAAAACTAATGGCATATTTATCTCAATATCAATATTACGAAAACGCAGGAGTTGCTCCCTCAAATGTTAATTGGGGGTCTTATCAATATGTTCCTTTAACCGACATCGTTAATAATTTTTTATTAATGTATTCGGGAAACCATTCTTTGGTTAATAACGAAGAAAGGTATAAAATATTGTTTCATACTAAAAGAGGGATTCAAGAATTAAACTATGACGCTTTTAAAGAAATAAAAGCTTTAGAAATGAAGGTGTTTGATGATTTAAAATTTATTCTTCCTTCGGATTATGTGAATTGGGTGCGTATATCCCTTTATAAAGACGGGTATCTAAGACCTCTAACTGAAAACATTCAAGTAAATTCAGCCGTGTCTTATTTACAGAGCTCTACAGGGTCGTTAAGTTTTAATGCAGACGGAACTATTCAATTAGCAGACTCTACTCTAGACACTCAAAGAGTAGACGGGTCACAACAAAGTATTTATTTAAATAAAAACAACGCTAATGATGCGTCTGATATAGCTTCGGAAAATCCTGACGCTTGGAAAGACTATAATATAGGAGCAAGGTATGGTTTAAATACTGAGACAGCAAATTTTAATCCTACATTTAGGATTGATAAAAAAGCAGGAGTAATAAATTTTGATTCTACCATGGCCAATGAGCAGTGTGTATTAGAGTATGTGTCTGATGGCATGGAAGGGGGCGACGATTCTGCAGTTAGCGTGAACAAGCTCTTTGAAGATTATTTGTATGCTTATATTAAATACGAAATTTTAAACAATAAATTTGGAGTACAAGAATATATAATAAATAGAGCGAGAAAAGATAAAAGTTCTTTATTAAGAAACGCAAAAATAAGAATAAGTAATATTCACCCTGGTAGATTGTTAATGAATCTAAGAGGCGAGAATAAGTGGATTAAATAAAATGGCAAACATTCAAAGAAATTTTATCGCGGGAAGGATGAACAAGTCTCTCGACGAGAGGCTTGTACCGAATGGAGAATATATCGACGCTTTAAATGTAAGGCTTGGGTCTACTGAAGCTTCAGAAATAGGGTCGGTAGAAAACTCTAAAGGTAATACCAAGATGACTAGTTTGCAGTATGAGCAAACAGGGAGTGTTACCGGTGCAACATTATTGAGCGACCAAGCTCGATGTATCGGGGCTTATGAAGACGGTCAAAATAATAGGATTTATTGGTTTGTCCATGATCCTGCTTTTACTGTAGGGAATACAGGAAAAATAGACATGATCGTCTCTTTTAATCCTACCACTGAAAACCTTTCTTATCATATCATTAGTATAGACGACGGGTTTGCTGTTAATACTACTTTGAATTTTAATCCTCAGTATTTAATTACTGCTGTAGATTTAGTAGACGATTTGTTATTTTTTACAGACAACATTAATCCGCCTCGATTTATAAATGTTGCTCAAAATTATCCTAACCCTTTATACGATATAGACCAAACTACAGCGGAAGAATTTATGGTGGTTAAAAAACCTCCGATTAAAGCGCCTTCTATAACTTTAAAGCAGCAGATAAACAACTTAGATGATTTTTTAGAAACCAGATTTATATGTTTTGCTTATAGATATCAGTATCCTAATGGAGAGTATTCAGCTACTTCCCAGTGGTCTGAGCCAGCTTTTGATCCCGGGAATTATGGTTATGATTATGCCACAAATTTAAACGAAGGAATGATAAACACTGTTACTGGGGTAGACGTAGTGTTTAATGCTGGGAGCGCTTTGGTAGAAAACATTGAAATACTTTACAAAGAAATAACAGATGATACTATTAAAATTGTAGATAAATTATCTAAAAACTTACAAGGATTTGCAGATAATACAGAGTACTCTTTTACTTTTGATAATAGTAAAATATTTACTATTCTTCCTTCAACAGAACTGTTAAGGCTTTATGACAATGTTCCTATTAAAGCTTTAGGGCAAACTATAATGGGAAACCGTTTAGTTTATGGTAATTATATAGAGGGATATGATTTAAAAGACATCTTTAACAACCCAGTAAAATTAGAATTTCAAACTAATTTAATTGAAAACACTATTCAGAACACTACCTTAACTACAAGCACCGACACAGGCGCTTATACTTTTGGCAGCTCTCAATCTATCGCTAACTCTGTTGCTGTAATAGATTTTTCTACCCTAGACGCTTTGACTCAGTTTAAAGCGGGTACGTCTTTCACTATTTATTTTACTTTTGAGCATTCAATATACGACCCAACGGCTAGTCAGCCCACTACTACTACGCAAAATACAGACGTTCAATTTGCCTACACGTTGCCTCAAGACTATACTTCTTTATATGATCTAGTTGCGGCAACAGATTTTCAAGAAGCTATCGGAACCGCATCTAATATTAAACCCGTTTATGACGCAGTTAACCCTACCTCATGCTCAGGGTTTACCTTAACAGATTTAGTTAACTGCTATGTCCCAACCACCCAAGCGACCTCTACAGGGACGGTTACTAAATTTTCAAGCGGAATTACTGCAGCAGGAGAGCCTATAGCTATTGTAAATAACACCCCTGGCTCAAGCAGCCTTAAACTTCAATTGCCTGCAATAAGATATGTTACCGACCCGGCAGTACCTAGTGGCGGATGGTATGAGTATTATAAAATAATATCTTTAAATGCTGCGTTTAGCTCGGTTTCTAATCCTAAAAGCTTACATAGTAATAGGGGATATGAAATAGGAGTCGTGTATATGGATGAATTTTTAAGATCTTCCACCGCTCTTGTCAGCCCTACTAACACTATTCAAATTCCGTGTTCTAACTCTAGATCTCAAAACCAAATACAAGTAAGTATTCCTTGGGCGCAAAGAGCCCCTTATTGGGCTAAATATTATAAGTTTGTTTTAAAACCAAATCAATCAACTTATGAAACTGTTTATAGTGAAACCTTTTTTAAAGATCCTGAGAGCTCTAGCTACTACTTTTTATTAGAGGGAGAAAATGCGGCTAAAATAGAAACAGGTCAAAGGTTAATAGTTAAAAGAGATAGCGGAGGAGCGGTTGAGCAATGCGTTGAAGCAGTCGTAACGGACAAACAAGTTCAGTCTCCTGATTTTTTAAAAATTAGAAATGCCTTTGACACCACTACTTATAGCACCGAGCCTCCTGCCGACCCATTTGCTGTAGGATATTACGTAAGTATTCCTGGAGGAGCTTACATGGAAATTGTTCCTAGTGGATTTAATATTACTTCCTCGGAAACGGTTGGGGGGAGTAGAGTAGCTCATCCAGCTATACGCTCGACGTTTCCTATACGCCAAAAAAGCAGAGGGTTTCCAATTGGTCGCGCTTTAGTAAATGTAAAAAATTTAGATCCAAGCGCTTCATCTACAGCAAAATATATTGATTATGACATCCCTGTTAATAGCCAAATCAACATTACTATTAAGCAAAGAAGAGAAGGAAAAAAAGGAGGATTTTTAGGAGGGTGTGAATATAGGTATAACACTTATGAATCTCCTGATTTGTTTGCATCTACTACTTATGCTAATTTTCAAGCATGGTTTGAAGGAGATAATATTGGGGATTTAATTACCCAAAACAGCATCGTAGATAACGGCGACGGAAGTGTAACAACTAATACTTATATTCCTGGCACTCCAATTGATGGAACTTCTACTGGATTAAATGTAAGCGTTCCTCCAGAAACTATAAAGGACACGGATAAAAATCCTTTTATACCTGTAGATTTTGATACTAATTCTTATCAGTTCTTTAACGCTAACGATGGGTCAAAATGGCTGTTAGCCACAGGAACTTGGAGTTGTAAGTCGGGCGTCTTTAATATTGGCGGGCAATCTTCAAATGTGGAGATGGAAATTACTGTACAAAGAGCCGACCAGGGAGGGGTAGTTGTTTTTGAAACTCTTCCTTCTGACGCGTCTCCTGATATTTGGTATGAAAATGAACTTAATTTTAATGTTAATGGTAATGGTGAACACGAAGGAAATGTTAGCAATCAAAACGTATTAACAAAAACAGCGGCTGTTACAGACACAGGATTTTTTAATTGTTATTCTTTTGGAAATGGCGTAGAAAGCTATACCGTTAGAGACTCGGTAAAAGGACAAGCTTTAGCTTTAGGAAATAGAGTTACTACAACATCAGGACAAGAATATAAAGAAGCTCATCGATTTGCTGACTTAACTTATAGTGGAGTATATAATGATGAATCAAACGTCAATAAACTTAATGAGTTTAACTTAGGGTTAGTAAACTATAAAACTTTAGAAGATTCTTTTGGATCTATTCAAAAACTACATGCTAGAAAAACAGACATACTTACCCTCCAAGAAGATAAAATCTCTTACGTCTTAGCAGGGAAAGATTTACTTACAGACGCGGGAGGCACGGGTTCATTAACTTCAGTCCCTGAGGTGTTAGGGAAACAAATCTCACGTATCGAAGAATATGGTATCAGCAGAAACCCAGAAAGTTTTGCAGTATTTGGGGCAGACAAATTTTTTACTGATGAGCAAAGAGGAGCTGTTATACAATTAAAAGGAGGGGCTTATAATCAAGAGTCATTAACAGTAATTTCTGAGCAAGGAATGAGATCTTGGTTTAGAGATTTATTCCATAATAATTTTGATGCTCAAAAAATCGGGGGCTTTGACCCTTATATGAACGAGTATGTTTTATCGGCGAATAGTATTACTTTGCCGTTTGTAGGAAACTGTGATTTGTGCGGGGGCTCACGTAACGTAACTATACCTGTAGGAGAGACCGTTTCATATTGTGTTAATGTGACGGAAGAAGTCGGTACGGTAGAAATTGAATTTGTAATTCCAAGCGGAGGAAACAATAATGTTATTACAGAGGCTAACACTCCTTTAGCTAGCGCAGGGTTAGTTAATGTTATGGCCGAAACTAATTCAGTGGCTTCTACGGGAGGAGAGATTGTTGTGGAAGATTCTACGTCTAACAACACCTATACTATTACGGCTTTTTATAACGGATCAACTAGCACTGTAACCACTTCGGTTAATGGAATTTTAACTGTAGCTAAAAATTCAGTATATGCTAGCGACTTGACTGTTGAAGTTTCGTCTAACAGTATTAATATTGACACTATTGAGATTACGGTTAATTGTCCAGAGCCAGATGAAATATCCATAATTCAAGTAGGAATAGGCAGTAATGCAGATAGAGGTAAATTTATTCATAACGAATATAGATGGCAAGATGGTTTGTTTAACTCGCCTCTTCATAGCGAACAGATGGAGTTTGCAAGTGGAACCGAAAATCCTTTAGTTGGACAATATTTAACATTAACGGGAAGCCAAGGAGCTGGAGTAATTCCTGATGATGATGCTAAAGTTTTTATTATTAGTAATAAAATAAAATTTGATGATTACGATTTTTCTCCTAATACTAATAATTTTAGGTTTTTAAGATCTTCTACTTTATACGGAAACATAACCTCCGAAATAATAGCTTTATTAGCAGCTTCTACTTCTGTCACTCCTATTGAAAATAATAGCCCTGAATTTTTTGCTACTTTTACTATGCCTAGTGGAGCAACAGGAGATAATTTATATTTAATTTATGATTATAGAGATTCCACTAGAGTTCAGTTATGTTATTCAACTGTAGATCTTAACGACGTTTGTTGTGTGGGTTGTAATGTAGAGCCTACGCCGGTTCCAACTCCAGAGCCCACACCTAATCCGTTGGGATGTACTTCTTATACATTGGCCTCACCATCTACTTGTACTTCTTATTCTGTGCAGGCAGCTGGAGACTCACTAAACATTGCTTTTACTGAGTGTGATGGCAGTTCTGGTGAAATAAAAGGGCTGCCGCCTGGGGATGAAGTAGAGGTATGCTCTACTGTTACTCCAGTAACAACTCCGAGCACGGGTACAATAACCCCAGGATCAAGTTGTGGAGGAACTACAAATACTTTTACGTGGTTAGCATGTAACGGAACACAATTACAAGAAACAGTAGGCGGAGGAACTAGTAGTGTGATTTGCGCCCAAAATATTCCTGTAAGATCACAAGGTGCAAATGGAACTGTAACGGCAGGGGCTTCGTGCACAGAGTATTATTATTCTGCTATTCAGTGCGAAAGCGGGGGAAGAAGAGTATTTTTAACAGGAAACACCTCTTTAAGTCTTTTTGCGGTGGGCAATATTGTTTATTACGACGAAATAAATTTAGCCGGAAATAATATTCCTGTAAGAAAATGCGCGACTATAGAAAAAATTAATTGGGGCAATGGTGCTGACGGAGAAATAGTTGGACAAGCGTCTTCGTGTAAGGATACTGCAAATTGTCCCACTCCACCCTCTCAAGCTGCTAACCCAGTGTGGATGTTTAGTGCAACTCAAGGAAATGGAGCGCAATTTCAATCGAATTTAGCTTGCGGTACTACTGTATTTTGTTCGGTTCCTGTATTTACATCGGTTACCTCGGTGAGTAATTTATTTACGGGCGACACCTTGTTCTTTAGTGATCGACAATTTAATAAACCATTTAATGGAAATGGTTATTATTATGGGTTTAGAGCCCCGGCGGTAGGGACTGTTATAGCTGACCCTGGGTTTATGGAAGGATGGGTTAGAATTAGCAGCGATGGAAGAGTAATATCATTTTTAGAGTGTCCTTAAAAATTAATTAATTTTACACTATGGCAACAGCTGGATTATATTACATAGACACTTTTAACTTTGCAGACGCAACTGCGGTCTATACTGATGAGGCTTTAACTACTTTAGCGCCAGATGGTTTTTATCAAATGGGCGGCGCCACTGCGCGGCAGCAAATAAGTGGTGTATTAAAGCCTGCAGAACCTTGCCCTTCTTGTGTAAAACCTTCTCCGGATCCTACACCTACGCCAGTTGTTTCATTTAAAGCTATTGATATAGTTACGAGCATTGTAGATTATGTAGTCGTAGACGCTAATTTTAATGTAAACCAAGAAGTTACTACAGACATATCAGCTAACTGTTGGCTTTTACAGGAATTTTCGGATCAAACTACAGCAAACACTATTACAGGTTTATGCGCGCCTATTCCGCCAGAACAAAATTTATATTATGAGTTAGCATTATGTCCTGCTTCTAGCACTACCGGAGCTCCGGACGCTATATACACCTCTATAATTCCAACGCTAACCCAAAAAAGATATTTATATACACCTCAAAATGCATATTATTTATATGAAAATGCTCAGCCGGTTGCAACGCCTCAAGGCAATATTCCGTTAATAGAAACGGGTATATCATTAGAGCCTCATACTACGTGCCCACCACCAGTGACAAAGTATAGTTACTGGAACGCTCAAAATTGTCAGACGTTAGCGACAAGAGTTTTCCGAGCTCCACTACAAACATTTTTTGTAGCAGGTGAGTCGGTAAAACATACTACTAGCGGTGGTTTTGTTACGTGTTATGAAATAACTGGAGCGCGTATAGGAAGCGATACCTCTTACGATTTAGAATATTTAGGTTCAGATCCTGTATACACGGGATGTACTACCGGCGCTTCCCCATGTATAGTAGCCGCTCCTACTAACACTTCGTTCTTAGCTGAAGAAATTACAAGTCTTACTCAGTATCATGTTCTATTTAATCCGAGTTTTAAAGTATTCGACAACGTAGAGATACAAACCAGCGGAGGCGTACAAATTGCAGGGTGCTACAAATTAATTGACCAGTCTACTACTCCTACCACTAACACTATAATAAATGATTGTCCTGATGTAGCTGCGTGTTATGTTTATGATGTATCGGGAGTAGGTACGTGGCAAAGATGTACAGACGGAGCTGTTCAATCTTACGACTTTAGCTTAATACCTGACGCTCAAGTGTGTGCGCGACTAGACACACCGTCTTTCTCAGGAGGTCAAACGCAAGGCGGGGCATGTTTCCAAGACATCCCTATTGATGCTCCAGGAACAGGGTTTGACTATTTCAACGCTAAGCTGTGTGATGGTACGGGAGGAACGATAAGTGTTAAAACAGACGGTGTAAGACCGACGGTAGGTAAAGCGGTAAAAATAAACAGCGGATCAACATGTTATGAGATAACTAGCACAGGAGGTTCTTCTTTAGCTACCGATGTTATTACTAATATTTCAAAGGATTGCGATGAGTGTAATCCTTCAGTTACTTGTTATGCTCATTCAGTGGAATACCATTCTAGCGCAACTGTTTGTCCCACTGGTGGATATGGAGTTACTTATGCTGATACTAATGATTTTGCAACCGCTACTAAATTATTTAGCAGCGACGGATGCGTAAGCAGCTCGCCTGCAAGCATAGGTACATACGCTGTAACTACTGCAGGAAGTAAAATCTCTAGGTATTGGAATGGTACAACGCTAGGCTCGGCTATTGTGTGTAGTGGTACGCCTCAACAAATAACAGGAACCATTACCACTATAGATAACAGAATACAAGGCACCGCATTAGGCGTAGGGTATGCCTTAACAGGATCTGGTCTTAACTCCGCTACAACAGGATCATCGCCTTTGGCTATACCGTCAGGAGGAAATGCGCCTTTTAATACAGGCGTGTCTGTAAACCCTGGGTTTAGTATAACAGGAAAAAGCATAACATACAGCCCTACAAGCATTACACAATCCTCTTCTATTACAGTAACAATAGAGGGAACCGTTTCAGCTGATACGCCTTCTAATATATATAGCGTTAAAACGTGTGGCAATCAGCAGTTTTATGTGGTTGATTCAGGGTCACAAACCTTAAGTATTGGAGACGTAATTAGAATACAACCTCTTAATGGAATGTCGGCCAAATGTGCTACTGTGTTATCTCCCTCTTCATATCCTACCAAAAATGCAGATTTTGTAGACTTTATAACAAACAATGGCTGTGATAATATTATCTGTATATCCGCAGGATTTGACAGAGGAGACTTGTTCTAAAATATTATTTAGTATCTTAGCGTATAAAATTAAATCTAATGAAATCTATCTTTGTTCAGATAGCTAGTTATCGTGACCCTGAACTTATTCCTACCATTAAAGACTTAATTGAAAAAGCTTCTAAGCCCGAGAACTTAAAAATATGTATAGCTCATCAGTACGCTGAAGAAGATGAGTGGGATCGATTAGATCAGTTTGCCGATGATGGGCGATTTACAGTTATTCAAATTCCATATCAAGAGTCTCAAGGAACTTGCTGGGCGCGTAACGAAATACAGCGTCATTATAACGGCGAAGACTATACCCTGCACTTAGACTCTCATCACAGGTTTTGTAAAGACTGGGACACAGAGTGTATTGATATTATAACTAACCTTCAAAAAGAAGGGTTTAAAAAACCTTTGCTTACTTCCTACTGTCCGTCTTATAGCTTGCCAGATGGAAAAAAAATAGACGACATTGTTTATGGCATGCGAGTAAATATATGGAAAGATGGGGTGGCGTTATTTCACCCGTATGCTATGGAAAAAACTGCAGCTCCTGTTCCTTCAAGGTTTTACTCAGGACATTTTGCTTTTACATTAGGGCAGTTTTGTAAAGAGGTTCCTCACGACCCTTTAATGTATTTTTACGGGGAAGAAATATCTATTTCTGTTAGAGCTTATACTCATGGCTATGATTTATTTGCGCCTCACAAACAACTAGTGTGGCATGAATATACTAGGGAAGGACGCTCCAAACATTGGGATGATCACAGCAGGTGGTTTGATAGAGATAACGCTTCTAAGGCCAGAACACGTCAACTTCTTGGAGTAAACGGCGAGGTGTGTTCGCCGTGTAATAAAAACACTTTTAAGGAATATGGGTTAGGAGAAGTAAGAACGCTTGAAGAGTATGAGGTATATGCGGGTATTAAGTTTAAAGATCAAACTATTACCCATCGGTGCAAAAGGAACTTACCTCCGCCAGGAATCCTTGGAGATTCGATATATTATGAAGCTAAAGACTATCAAATTAAATTAAACAAATACGACTTCTTGTATGATGATATTGCTTTTGCAACCGTAGTAATGGAAGATGATGCGGGTATGGTGGTTCACCAAGACACGATAACTATTGAGGAAATAAAAACCCTTAAACAATCAGACTTACCTTATATAGCTGTTACTCGAAGCATAACAGGAGCAAACCCTTTGAGGTATTTAATATGGCCATATAGTCAAAGCCATGGATGGGGGGATAAAGTGGTTAGTTATTTTTAGTAAATTTGTATATCTAAAACTTTTACTATGCCTGATTATACTTTAACATATAGCGAAACATCTAAAGGATGGCCTTCTTTCTATTCCTATTACCCAGAATACATGGTGGGAATGAACAATTATTTATATTCTTTTTCTGGAGGCAAT
>Ga0208158_1000054_pt1 | contig 57945 bp, 59 predicted proteins | sample 8_EtaG_FD_184081 | JGI IMG/M metagenome (GOLD analysis project Ga0208158, IMG submission 184081) | Marine viral communities from the Subarctic Pacific Ocean - 8_ETSP_OMZ_AT15162 metaG (SPAdes) (version 2) | ecosystem: Environmental > Aquatic > Marine > Oceanic | place: Pacific Ocean | collected...
ATACACACCACCCCACGCACAAGCCCAACCCCGATGCTATAATATATTATGTTAATAAAAAAATTAGAGGTGGGGGTCTAAAAAAAACCTAAAATATTTCACAAAAAATATATATAAAAAGGCAGAAAATTCTAAAATTTTTTATAAAATCATGGGGGGACTGGGTTTAAAAAAATGGTTTTTGTTTTGCAATCTGTACTTGGCACAGTATTTGTAACCCAAAATCCCCACATATCTAATATTACACAAAAAGTGTGACATTAGGGTATAAGATATATAATAGTAACACCCTATTGTCGCACTATTTTAAAAAATATTTTTTACATGTAATAGTATTAATATGAAACAAAAATTATCTGCACAAGCACGTAGAGATAAGGCTGCTAGAGACTTGGCTTTTGCTAAATCTCCTGCCAGAAGAGCTAAAAAAGCACATGCTCAACGTGAAGCTAGGGCAAATCCTAGTGCTGCTGCAGGTAAAGACTTTGATCATAAGCGAGGAAAGTTTGTTTCTGTTAGATCTAATAGAGGAAACGAGGGCGAAGGAACTAAAAAAGAGGGTAAAAGTAATTATCAGTATAAATACTACAAATAAAGTGGATAATGAAGCTACTTTTCTTATAGTTTTAATTAATTTAGTGTTAATATCATTAACAGTGGTAGCTTACACCTTAAAAAAGTATTTATATAAGAAAAAATAAGGTAAAAAACCTAAAGATAACCGCGATATTGCGGCTTAACCATGTAAATTTAAAAACCATGACATATTTTTATTACCGTTCAAACACAGTGAACAACCAAACACAAGTAAATCCAGAAATAATTGAGAAACTCAAGCATGTTGCTTTAAAAAGTAACTGGAGGATTACACAATTACCGAATGGATTTTATCAAACCGAGCACCGAGACATCGACAATGAGGATGTTTGGTATGACGTTACAAGAAGAGAGACCTTAGATGGTGCAGAAGCAGCTATCGATGGTAGTATCGAACATTACAATAAGAAACTTGAGGCTTTAAAAGGTCCTAAAGTAGTTAAAACATTTTAAATATTTAAACAATTATAGTTATGATGAAAAAAAAGAAGTCACCAGCGATGATGATGAAAAAAAAGTCACCAATGACAATGATGAAGAAGAAATCACCAATGATGTTGATGAAGAAAAAGAAGAAGTAATAATAATAATCAATAAAAACTAGCCTTTGGGTTAGTCTTTTAAATAATAATCAATTTAATTTAATTTAATGGAATACAGTCAACCTAGTGAGATTGTCAAAGATTTAAACTTTGGTGATTCAGCTAACAGCAAAATATCAGCTGGAGTAGATAAACTTGCTAAAGCAGTTAAGTCTACTCTAGGTGCATCTGGTAAATGTGTAATTTATGAAGATGCTAGAGGTAAACCAGTGATCACAAAAGACGGAGTAACCGTAGCGGAATCGGTTGTCTTGTTTGATCCAATGGAGAATATAGGAGCAACTCTTATTAAAGAGGCTTCTAGGAATACAGTGAGGGAGGCAGGTGACGGTACTACAACAGCTATCGTACTTGCCGAATCCCTTATGAGAGAAGCTAATTGTGTTAAGTCAGTTAAAACTGTCAGACAAATAAAGCAAGGTATAGACTCTGCACTTAAAAAAGTAAATGAATATCTTGACAAGAAAAGTATAGAAGTTAAAGATAACATGCTAGATAGTGTAGCTTCGATATCTTGTAACAATGACCTTACTCTTGGTAAAACAATAGCAGAAGCTTACAGCATCGTAGGTAAGAATGGTGTAGTGCTAATGGAAGAATCGGAGGATAACAATACTTATGTTGAAAGTGTTGAGGGGGTGCAGATAGAATGTGGTTTAACATCCAGTTACTTTGTAACTGATAAGGATAGAGAGACTGCAGTTTTAGAAAACCCACTAGTATTAATAGTATCTTCAGAAATAACAAGTATTAGGAAGATACAATCTGTACTAGAGCATGTTATAAAACATAAAAAAGCTTTACTTATTGTAGCACCAGTTGCACAACAAGTACAAACAGCTTTAACGATGAATAAGGTGAAAGGGAATATTAATGTTAATATTATTGACCTACCGGGATTCGGACCTTATAAAAATGATACTATTGATGACTTAGCCATACTTACAGGGGCTAAAGTTATAAATGAAGAATTAGGTGATGATTTAGATTTAATACAACCTGACTGTTTAGGTGAGGTATTAACTTCAGTTACAGATTCTAAAAATACAGTGTTAAAGATTAAAGATATTAATCATGATATTGAAGAAAGAATTACTGAAGTAGAAAAGAAAATAGAAAAAGAAAAAGATGGGTTTCTTAAAAAGAAACTGCAAGATAGACTAAGTATACTATCTGGATCTGTCGGTATTGTAAGAGTAGGTGCTGATTCTAAAGTTGAAATGAAAGAGAAAAAGGATCGGGTCGAAGATGCAATATATGCTGTAAAGGCAGCATTAAAAGAAGGTATTATATCTGGTGGGGGTATTGCGCTGTTAAATGCCTCACAAAAAATACTACCTTCTAACGACTGTGAAAATATTTTATTACGTGCCATTCGTGCACCTTATGAAACTATATTAGAAAATGCAAGCATTGAAGATTCTGTTGAACCTTTAAAAGAAGGTTGGGGCTTCAATGTAGTATCTGGTAAGCATGTTAACATGATTAAGGGTGGGATCATAGATCCCGTACTTGTAACTAAAACAGCTTTGAAGAATGCAGTTAGTGTGGTATCCACCATTATATCTGCAGATTGTGTGATATCTAATATGAGGACTAATGAAAGCAATTAATTTTTATTTGATAGTAAGTGATATCAAAGAAGAACAGAAAAAGATTGCTGGACTTATTTTCACAGAAAAGACAGACCTAGATAATCGTTACGTTAGAGCTAAGGTTATCAGCTGCGGCAGTAAGGTCGAGGGTGTCAATGATAAAGACATAGTATACTATGACAAGCATGCAGGACATGGTATTAGCTATGGAGACACCCTTTATAAAATTATAAGAGCACAAGATGTTGTCTTGGTAGAATAGAAACAAATGACAGAAAAATATTTATACTTTAGATCAGATGCCACATTAATAAATGATGATGATGCTTCAGGATCAATATTGTATCCAGTCAGTTCTTTAAAGGGTATGTGTTCAGGCACAGTAGATGCAGCAGGTGTTATTACTACTGGAGATAGTGTTTTGCATTTAGCGTTTCAACCACAAGCAATACCAACAGGTGTTGTAGGTGAAGATCAGGGTGCAGCAGGAGATGGTGATTCTTGTGATTTCATAAACATAACTATAACAACTGCCAACAATCAAAAAGCAGTTATGAAAAGTATTGTAAAAGCTATAAAATCATCAGGTGATGATGGATTTATAGAAGTCTTTGATGCTAATTCTGGATTAAAAGTTGATCCTGATATAGCATCTATATCTGTTATTAAAACAGATTACGCTGACTAGTAAAAAAATTCTATTAATATAGAATAATCCAGAAACCATAATCCATAATCCAATAACCAAAAACAGTAAATTAATTTTAAAACTTAAAACAAATAATAATCATGAAAAAGTTTTTATATTTTGCAAGTGGAGCTCCGGATTCAACAACATCAACTGAAGAAGTAGCTTGTTTCCCTGCTGATAAATTATCTCATCTTGAGATGCATACAGCAACCTCTCTTAGAATTTATTTTAATTCTGGTCAAGAATCAGATGAAGATTCAGGTATAGATCTACCTGTTATAGTTCTTACCATTACTTCTGGTAAACATAAGGAAGTTATGGAATCTATAACTGGTGCAATTTCTAGTGCTAGTGCTATTAACAGCCCTTTTATTGTTGTAGCTGATAGTGAGAACAGTGTGTTCTTAAATGGCAATATTACAGCTTGTGCTTCACTAGCAGTAGTTGATGCATCGTAATAAATGCGATTAACAGCACAAGATCTTCGTGATCTTAACATCCTTAAGTATTACAGGCTCACACGTAAGTGGGTCTGTAAAACTTATGGATTAAATGATGCTGATTTAGAATTATTAATATACTTAGATTGTAAAGGTAGATTTACAAGAAATGAATTTATTGAAGGAGTGTATACATACTCTTGGGATAAGCATAGGTGGGAGAGGTTGAAAAAAGAGGGGTGGATAGAAGTTTGGAGACATCGTAATAGGACAACTATAAAATACAGTATCTTCAAAACATCTTTTAAATGCAGTCAAGTAATTAGTAGGATATATAGAATCTTACTAGGTGAAGAAGATCCACCATTTACAGAAAGAAATATTTTTTACAAAAACAAATCATATACAGATAAAGTTATGAATAAAGCTTTAGATGATATGATAAGAGATAAAGATAGATAACTATGATGAATTTTAATTCAAAATTAAGGACAACACCATTAAAAGCTTTTGCAAAAACAAGTCCTTTAAACCAATTAGTTGGAGGTCAAAAAAAGTTAGACAAAAACAAAGATGGTAAGTTAGATAAAGAAGATTTTAAAATACTTCGAGGAAAGAAATCATCCCCATTAAATGCTAGTGGAATGGATAGTTATATGAAGGGTATGAGTATAGGTGGGGGTCTCGTAATAAAAGAAAATAAAAAAAATGAAGAAGATGTACCATCTAAAAAAGATAAAGAAATAAAATCAAGAAAATTTTCATACACATTTCCAGATGGTATAACTATTAGTTTAAAAAAAGAAGGTGGTAAAACCTCAGATGGAGGGAAAGATATAACTAGAACATTTACAGCTAAAAATATATTAAGTCCTGAAGTAAAATTAAGAAAAACAAGAATTAAAAAAGATCCTAATACAGGAGTTAGAACAGCAACTAGATCTTTATATGGATTAGATGGAAAAGTTAGAAAGACTATAGTTAAAGAAGGTAAACCTTTTAGAATGAAAAAAGATGTTTTTAAAGGACCTGAAGCTCAAAAAATGTTTGATTTAAAATTTGGTGGTTAATTAATGGCATTTAAAATGAAAGGTTTAATTAGAATTGAAAATTCTAATACACCTATATTCCATAAAAGTTTACAAAAAGGAGTGGTAGCAGAAGCTAATAGAGATGGAAGTATATTTTTAGATGATGATATAAACCCTAAAAGTAAAGAAGGTAAAGAAGCTATAGCTCACGAAAAAGTTCATCTTAATCAAATGAAAAGAGGTGACCTTGATTATGATGATAAAAATGTATATTGGAAAGGGAAAACTTACCCTAGAAGTAAAATGAAAGAAGGTAGTAGTGATTTGCCTTGGGAGGAAGAAGCATATAGAAAGACTAGAAGAAAATATAGAAACGGTAAAAGAAGGAGAAAATGAGTAGTGATAAAAAGAAAAAATTTAAAGATACTAAATTAGGTGGATTGCTATCAAAGGTGGCACCTAAGATATTAAATGTTGCTGGTGACTTTTTACCTGACGCTGGAGTTCTTAGCATGGTAAGTAAGATGATTGATGCAGATCCTGACATATCTCCAGAAGATAAGAAGATGTTGCAAAATCATCAAAAAGAACTTTATAAAATAGAGGTTGCTGATAGAGACTCTGCTAGAAACAGGGAGATAGAGGTTGCCAAAACTGGTAAGAAAGATTTTATGATGACATTGACCGGAGTAGTTGGGTTAATGTCATTTGCTTTTATAATATATGCAGTGGTGTATGTACCCTCTGTAGTTGAAAACGATTTGTTTGTACACTTAATGGGTATGGTAGAAGGTGTTGTTATATCTAACATATTTGCATACTATTACGGAACAAGCGCAAAATAAAAATAAATGGCTAGAATATCAACCTACGATTTTGATGGAACATTGTCAAATACCGATAAAGTAATTGGTACAGATTCTAGTGATACAGCTACAAAAAACTTTAAACTACAAGATTTAAAAGAATTTATATTTTCCGGTATATCTGGTCCTATTACAATAAACTCATCAGGCGTATCAAGTGTAACTTTCCCAGATGTAACACTAGGTAGCGGAACTTCAGGTAGCTACGTTGAATCCTTAGTAGCTGGTGATGGCATACAACTCCTAAACAACTCAGGAGAAGGCGCAACCCCCACAATAAAAGTAAATCCCTTACAAACAACAATCACAAGCATATTAAACACTGGTCTATGTGTAGGTAGAGATAGTGATAACAAAATTTGTTTTACTACAGATAATCAGATAGAATTTACAACTGAAGGATCTTTAGATTTAATAATTGCTAATGATGTATTAAAGCCTGCAACAAATGATGGTGCAGTTTTAGGTGAAGCAGGAACTGCTTTTAGTGATTTGTTTTTAGCTTCTGGTGCAGTTATAGGATTCGGTAATGGTAATATGAGTTTAACTCATAGCTCTGCAGCATTAACTGTTAGTACAACTGATAAGTTGCAGTTTCATAGTAGTAAAGGGTCTATACATGCTAGTGCAGATGGTAAATTAGATATTGATGCTGATGATGAAATTGAAATTAATTCTGCTAAAATAGATATAGATGCTACAGGTAATGGTAGTGATGCTATAGTAATTGAAGCAACTGCAGGTGGTATAGATGTTTTAGCTTCAGGTGCAGCTGCAGGAGAAGATATTGATATAATAGCAACTGGATCTTCAGTAAATATTACATCTACAGAAAGTGACGCAGATGCTATTTATTTAAGATCAACTGGTGGAGGTATAAATGTAGATGCAGCATTAAAGCTAGATGTAGATACTGACGGTGCTGTTGAAATAGATAGTGTTGGATTATCTATTGATAATACTGGAGTAGCAGCAAACATAACATCAACAACAGATGGTGCAGCTGAAGATTTTACAATATCATTAGCAGGTGCAACAGATTCATCGTTAATACTATCTTCTTCAGGAACAGCAGCAGATGCCTTACAAATTGTAACTACAGCTGGTGGAATTGATATTACAAATGGAGGAGCTTCAGGTGAAGATATAGATATATCTGGTGTATTGTCAGCAGTTAATATAACTTCTAGTGAAAGCACTTCAGATTCAATTAAAATAGAATCTACAGCAGGTGGTATAGATATTTTAGCATCGGGTGCTGCAGCCGGAGAAGATATTGACATTACAGCCACTGGATCTTCAGTTAATATTTCTTCTACAGAAAATGCAGCTAATGCAATAAAACTTCACGCTAACGGTGGTACTTCAGAAACCATTAAAATACACGCTGATCAAAGCACAGCTGGCAATAGTGTAGAATTACTATCTGATGCTGGTGGTATAGCTATGGGTGCTGGAACAACATTTGACTTAGATGCCACAGGAGCCGCAACTATTGATTCAGATGGTATAGATATTAATTCTGGATCTGGAACCATAGAACTTACTACCACTGGTAGTTTAGATGTAAATTCAAGTGCAGCAACAATAGATACAACAACTTTATCTATAGACTCAACCGATACCACCAATATAACAATGACTGCTAATAGTAGTAGTGCTAAAACATTAACTATAGATGCATTAAATAGTGGTTCTGGTGCTGGATCTATATTATTAGGTGTAACATCTGGTACAGCTGTAACAATAGGTCATACAACATCACAAACAACAGTTAGTGATAATCTAACGGTTACAGGTGTTTTAAATATAGATGACACCACTGGCACTACATCTAAAACTACAGGAGCTTTAATTGTTGATGGAGGTGTAGGTATAGCTGAAAAATTATTTGTCCATTCAACAGCTACAGCATCTAATTTTATAACTACATCGGATAGAAGATTAAAGTCTGAAATAGAACCAATAAAAGAAGGTATTGAAGTCATAAAACAGTTCACATCTTATAATTATATTAAAGGTGGTGAAAAAGAATCTGGATTTATAGCTCAAGAAGTTAAAGAGGTAATCCCTCATGCAGTTTATGAAAATAATGAAGGCTATTTATCTATGAGTGATAGAAGTGTTGTAGCTCACATGCACAAAGCAATACTTGAACTTGAAAAAAGATTAACATCTATAGAGGAAAAATTTAAGTAACATGGGTGTACCTACTAGTGGAAATTTTAGTATGTTTGGTCCTACAGATGGTAGTGACACTACTACCATACAAGGTGCAATAGATCAAGGTAATAATGGGGCTGTAGATGGAGATACTCAGTTTTCTGAGTTAATTGCAGCTTCAGATGTAAGTTTATTTGACCCTGATCATGCAGGTGGAACTATAACTAATTTAAGTCAAATAACAAAATCTGATCAGTATAGAGGCTATCCACTTTCTGGCACACCATTTTCATTCACTTATACTTTTCCTGCCGGTAGCACTTATGCCGCAGATATAGATTTAGCAGGTAGTTCAAGTGACTATAACGCTGTTTGGACTTGGGGTGATGGTGCTACAACAAACGTAACTAGTAATAGCGATCTTACTAGAACTATAGCAGATAATAGTGGTGGTGCATCAGTGAGTACATATAATGGTAATATGACTCCATCAAATCCTTCATCATTTCCGGGGTTTAATAATCTTGATAATTTTAATATAACAGATATAACCGCTTGGGGTAATACAAAATGGAAATTTTTAAAATTAAAAGGTGCAAGTACAAGCTTAAATATAAGTGCTAGTGATACACCGGGATTTCAAAGTAGTGCTCAGTTAAATTCATGTTTTGAAGCATTAACAAATTTTAACGATAGCAATGTCTCTAGTTGGGGTGTGGGTAATGTAATAAATATGTCGCAAATGTTTATGCAGGCAACCTCTTTCAACCAAGACATAAGCTCTTGGGATGTTAGTAATGTTACAAATATGAGTAGAATGTTTAATGAAGCTTCTGCTTTTAACCAAGACATAAATAGCTGGAATACAGGGTCAGTTACAGATACATCTTACATGTTTAAGGATGCAGTTGCTTTTAATCAAAGCATTAATTCTTGGGACATGGCAGATGTTACAACTACTACAGAAATGTTTAAAGGAGCAACTGTCTTTAATCAACCCTGTAATTCTTGGAACATGGGTAGTGTTACAAATACCGCTTCTATGTTTGAAACTGCTAGAGCATTTAATCAGACATTAAATGGATGGGATATGGCAGATGTAACAAATACTTCAGATATGTTCAATGGAGCATCTGCCTTCAATGGAAGTATTGGTAGTTGGGATGTTAGTAGTGTAACTAATATGCATGGAATGTTTTCAACTGCAAGTGTTTTTAATCAAGGGATTGGTGACTGGAATGTAAGCAGTGTAACAGACATGTCAGATATGTTTTTTATTGCTCCCTCTTTTAATCAAGACATTGGTTCTTGGAATACAAGCAGCGTAACAAATATGAATCAAATGTTTATAAATGCCACTGCCTTTAATCAAGATATAGGTTCTTGGAATGTTAGTCAAGTTACAAATATGTCATTAATGTTTTCTGGAGCTACTTCTTTTAATCAGGATATTAATTCTTGGAATGTAGGTAACCTTACTAATGCTAATAGAATGTTTTTTGGAAGCACTTCTTTTAACCAAAATATTAACTCTTGGAATGTAAGTAGTGTGACAGATATGTTTGAAATGTTTAGTGGAGCTTCTTCTTTTAATGGGAATATTGTTAGTTGGGATGTTAGTAGTGTAACAGACATGTTAGGAATGTTTGAGAGCACTCCGTTTAATCAAGACATTAGTTCTTGGAATGTAAGTAATGTTACAACTACAAGAGAAATGTTTAAAGGCAATACTTCTTTTAATCAAAATATAAGTAGTTGGAATGTGGGAAAGGTAACAAATATGAGAGAAATGTTTAGTGGAGCTTCTTCTTTTAATCAAAACCTTGCTAGTTGGGACATAGCAGATGTGACAGATATGGCAAACATGTTTAATGGCTCTGCTCTTTCAAATGCTAACTATAAAGCTACAATTATAGGTTGGGCAGCACAATCAACACAAAGTAATGTAATAGCACACTTTGGTAGTGCTCAACTAACAGATACTGCAGGTCAAAATGCTAGAACAACATTAGTTGGTAGAGGATGGACAATAACAGATGGTGATGGAACACATACTTAAAAAATTAAAAAATAAACTATATATGTAATAGTAATATCAATAAGTATAATTAAATTAAATTTAAAATGAGTAAAGTAAAAAAAATAAAAAAAGAAGAGTTAGAGTCAATACAAACTTTAGTTAAACAAATTAATAATGGTCAATCACAAATTGGTCAAATAGAAACTCAAAAACACATGATACTTCATCAAATAGGTGAAGTACAAAAAAATCTTAGAGATTTTCAATTAAAACTAGAGGAAGAGTACGGTGAAGTAAATATAAACATTGAAAACGGTACTATAACTCCAATAGAAAAAGGTGATGGGTAAATTAATACGTAAAATTAGTATTGGCAAAGATTATAAAAATGAATCTATGCATTACTCTGTGGGTCAAGAAGTTTATGGAGGGCATAAAATTTGTGATATAATTGAAGAAGATGAAGGTTTTGATATTTACATTAAAAAAAATAATGATGTAATTATTTGGAAAAACTTTAATAAAAACATGGCTATATCTGTAGAGTATAACCTAGAATATTAATGAAAAGTGTATATGATTTTATTATATCACCTAAAACTTCTAGATATAACAATACTAAAAAAGTAGAAGGTAAAGACCTTATACTTAATACAGAAATATATAATCATCAATATGTTAGTAGAAAAGCTATAGTTAAATCAATTCCTATAGTAATACCTACTAAAATACAAGTTGGAGATGAAGTAATAGTTCATCATAATATATTCAGGAGATGGCATAATGTTAAAGCTGAAGAAAAAAATAGTAGAAGTTATATAGATGAAAACACTTATTGTGTAAAAGAAGATCAAATATTTTCTTACAAAAGAGGTGATAAATGGATTGCTACAGATGGGTTTTGTTTTGTAAAACCTATAAAGTCTACAGATAAGTTTTCTTCAGATAAAGAAAAAGAATGTGTAGGTGTTTTAAAACAAAGCAACAAAGCACTTTTAAAGTTTGGATTAAAAGAAGGTGACTTAGTTGGGTTTACACCTGCGAGCACTTATGAATTTATTATTGACGGTGAAAGACTGTATAGAGTTTTAACTAGTCAAATTACAATTAAATATGAATATCAAGGAAACGAAGAAGAGTATAATCCAAGCTGGGCAAGTAGCAGTTGAGGAATTAATTAAAGTTGCTAAAGAAGCTATTGTTGATTCAGATGATGATATATCAGCAGATAGATTAAAAAATGCTGCTGCAACAAAAAAATTAGCTATCTTTGATGCGTTTGAAATACTTAAAAGAATAGAAGAAGAAGAAAACATAATAGAAAACAAAATACCATTTGATACAAATCAAAGTGTATCATTTAGTGGTTTTGCAGAAAAAAGATCTAAATAAAAAAAACATGGCAACATTAACACCCACATTAACATTAGCGAGTACAGATGTAACTTCAGATACATTAAGTTTTTCTGTAACGGATTCATTAACAGTAGTTGCTCCAATTGTAGGTATTTCTAAAATAACTGCTGAAGCTAGTACTGGATCAGTTGTAGCACTTGTTCCTTCAGGTTCCGCTAATCAATATGTTTATATAAGTCACACAGGATTTCAAGGTGATGGAACTACTGCAACTACGAATCAATTATCAGTTTTATTTACCTCAACAGAAGGTCTTAGAATTGCTGCAGGAGAATTTGCGTTTTTTCCATCTAAATCAAGTGTAGTTGTAAATGTTCAATCTTCTGGTAGCCACACTATATTATTAGAATACGCTTATTTCACAGCAGGATAATATGTACAAACAAACCTTATATAAGGTTGTAACTCCAATTAAATTAAATACAATAACAAGACTTAACAAGTCTAAAAAATGGGGGTATGGTTATAACAAAGAACACGATGTTGTTGTAATTAGTAAGACCGGTCAGATTGGGGAGATATATGAGATACAAAATCTCAAGATAGCCTTACCAAAACAAAATAATGTTATTAAGTTTAAAAGTAATAAGTGGGAGTATACTGAATATCCTAAAGAGCTTAATAAGATAAAAACAATATTTGATTGGAAAGAATACCCTAATGATTTTAAAGAAAAATACATAGAATATATAGAGAATGAGTTCAAAATTCGAGAGGAAGGCTTATGGTACTATAACAACAGTAATCCTACTTATATTACTGGTACTCATTACATGTACTTGCAATGGAGTAAAATTGATGTCGGCAAGCCAGACTTTCGTGAAGCCAATAGATTATTCTACATCTTTTGGGAAGCCTGTAAAGCCGATTTTCGATGTTATGGAATGTGTTACCTTAAGAATAGACGGTCAGGGTTCTCTTTCATGGCAAGTGGTGAAACCGTTAATCTGGCAACAATATCCAGTGATGCACGCTACGGGATTTTGTCCAAGTCCGGTCCCGATGCTAAGAAAATGTTCACCGACAAAGTGGTGCCAATATCCGTCAACTATCCGTTCTTCTTCAAACCGATCCAAGACGGTATGGATAGACCTAAAACAGAACTTGCATTCAGAGTACCAGCATCAAAACTTACCAGACGGAGTATCACGAGCACAGACAAACCAGAAGATTTACAAGGCTTGGACACCACAATCGACTGGAAAAATACAGGAGATAACTCCTACGATGGGGAGAAACTTAAACTCCTCATACATGATGAATCAGGGAAGTGGGAGAAGCCAAACAACATCCTCAACAACTGGAGAGTTACAAAAACAACCTTAAGGTTAGGTAGTAGAGTTATAGGTAAATGTATGATGGGTAGTACATGTAACTCATCAGATAAAGGTGGTGGTAATTTTAAAAAATTATACAGAGATTCTGATGTCACCAAAAGAAATAGAAATGGGCAGACTAGTTCTGGGCTTTATAGCCTTTTTATTCCTATGGAATGGAATTACGAAGGGTTTATTGATGAATACGGTCAGCCAGTATTTGATACACCTGAAAAAGAAGTTAAAGGACCTTATGGGGATTACATAGACATAGGTATATTAGAACACTGGCAAAATGAAGTTGATGGATTAAAAAATGATCCTGATGCACTAAATGAATTTTACAGACAGTTCCCTAGAACAGAAGAACATGCCTTTAGAGATGAAACAAAAAACAGTATATTTAACTTAACAAAAATATACGAGCAAATAGATTATAATGAAGTTATGGAAAATAATGTCTCCATAACTACAGGTAATTTTCAATGGGTGAATGGTATAAAAGATTCAAAAGTAATATTTTATCCAGATCCAAAAGGTAGGTTTAATATTAGTTGGGTACCACCAAGTCATTTGCAAAACAAAGTAATAGAAGCTAGTAATGGTAAAAAACCCGGTAACGAACATATAGGTGCTTTTGGATGTGATAGTTATGATATATCTGGCACTGTTGACGGTCAAGGTTCTAAGGGAGCTTTACATGGATTAACAAAGTTTTCTATGGAGGATGCTCCACCAAATAAATTTTTTTTAGAATATATAGCTAGACCTCAGACTGCTGAAATATTTTTTGAAGATGTATTAATGGCATTAGTATTTTATGGTATGCCTATACTTGCAGAAAACAACAAACCAAGACTTCTTTATTATTTAAAAAGAAGGGGGTATAGAGGTTACTCTATGAATAGACCAGATAGAATTTGGAATAAATTATCTGTAACAGAAAAAGAAATAGGTGGCATACCTAATTCTAGTGAAGACATGAAGCAAGCACATGCTGCTGCTATTGAAATGTACATACAAAATTATGTTGGTGCAACACCAAACGGTAGTTATGGTAATATGTTTTTTAATAAAACATTGAATGATTGGTCTAAGTTTGATATAAATAATAGAACTAGATTTGATGCATCAATAAGTAGTGGTTTGGCTGTAATGGCTTGTAATAGAAATTTATACACACCAACTGTAAGAAAAGAAAAAACAAAATTTAATATTGGCTTTGCTAAGTATGAAAACAAGGGAATGTCATCTAAATTAATAAAACAATAATATGGCTCAATCAGGTATTAAAAGTTATTTCCCAAGTCAGGTAGTTAGTGATCTTGAAAAGATGAGTCCAGAGTATGGTCTAAAAATTGCTAAAGCTATAGAGAACGAATGGTTTTATTATACAGACTATGGAAATGATAGATTCAGAACTAACTTTGATTCATTTCACAGATTAAGATTATATGCTAGAGGGGAGCAATCTATACAAAAATATAAAGATGAACTATCTATAAACGGTGATTTGTCTTACCTTAACTTAGACTGGAAACCAGTCCCAATAATACCTAAGTTTGTAGATATTGTTGTTAATGGTATTGCTGAAAGAACTTATGATATAAAAGCATATTCTCAGGATCCAAATGGAGTTAATAAAAGAACTCAATATATGACTAATTTATTAACAGACATGATGACAAAAGATTTAAATGATTATACTAAATCTGCTTTTGATTTTGATATGTCTGTTAGTAATCAATTAGAATTACCTGAAAATGAAGAAGAACTTGCATTACACATGCAACTAACTTATAAGCAAGCAATCGAAATAGCAGAAGAACAAGCTATAAATGTTTTGTTTGAATCAAATAAATATGAACTTATAAAGAAAAGGTTTTATTATGATCTTACTGTAATAGGTATTGGATGTGTAAAAAATACTTTCACTGAATCTGAAGGAATTAAAATTGAATATGTTGATCCTGCTTATTTAGTTCACTCTTATACTGAGTCACCTTATTTTGATGATATTTATTATGCTGGGGAAGTAAAAACAATTCCAATAAATGAATTAAAAAAACAATTTCCTAATCTTACTAATGAAGATTTAAAAGAAATATCCATGCAGCCAAATAACGCAGGGATGCCCAATAATAGATCTTTATATGATGAAAGTGATAACAACCAAATAGATGTTTTGTATTTTAATTACAAAACATATATGAATGAAGTTTATAAAATAAAAGAGACCGCTACAGGAGGCACTAAAGTTATAGTTAAAGATGATACATTTAACCCTCCAATAGAAGTTTTAGATTCTAATTTTGAAAAAATATCTAGATCTATTGAAGTATTATATGAAGGAGTTTTAGTTCTTGGAACTAAAATGTTATTAAAGTGGGATATGGCTACTAATATGATGAGACCTAAAAGTGATAATTCTAAAGTAAAAATGAATTATTCTATAGTAGCACCTAGACTTTATAAAGGTAGAATAGAATCTTTAGTAAGTAGGATCACTGGTTTTGCTGACATGATTCAGTTAACTCACTTAAAACTTCAACAGGTAATGTCTAGATTAATACCTGATGGTGTTTATTTAGATGCTGATGGTATAGCTGAAGTTGATCTTGGTAACGGAACTAATTACAATCCACAAGAGGCACTAAACATGTTCTTCCAAACTGGTAGTATAGTTGGTAGATCCTTAACATCTGACGGAGATATGAATCCGGGTAAAGTACCTATACAAGAAATAGCGAGTGGTAGTGGTGGAGCTAAGATGCAATCATTAATAGGTAATTATAACTATTACTTACAGATGATAAGAGATGTTACTGGATTAAATGAGGCAAGAGATGGTAGTGTCCCAGATAAAAATGCTTTAGTGGGTGTTCAAAAACTTGCAGCAGCAAATTCTAATACTGCAACTAGACACATATTACAATCAGGTTTATTCTTAACAGCAGAAACTGCTGAGTGTTTATCTCTTAGAATATCTGATGTTCTTGAATATTCACCAACAAGAGATGCATTTATTCAAAGTATAGGTGTTCATAATGTTGCTACTTTAGATGAATTACATAACTTACATCTACATGACTTTGGTATATTTTTAGAGTTAGAACCAGATGAGGAAGAAAAAGCAATATTTGAAAATAACATACAAGCGGCAATTTCACAGCAAGGAATAGATTTAGAAGATGCAATAGACTTAAGACAAATAAAAAATATAAAACTTGCTAATCAACTTTTAAAAATAAAAAGAATAAAGAAGTTCCAAAAAGATCAACTAGTTGCTCAACAAAATATACAAGCTCAAGCTCAAGCAAATGCTCAAGCACAACAAGTTGCAGCACAAGCAGAAGTTCAGAAAAAACAATCAATGGTTCAAATAGAGAGTCAAATGGAACAATTAAAAGCTCAACTAGAATCTCAAAAAATGGAACAAGAAGTTTTTGCTAAAAAAGAATTGATGCAATTAGAGTTTCAAATGAACATGCAATTAAAAAACATGGAAGTTGAATCTTTAAAAACCAGAGAAAAGCAAAAAGAAGATCGTAAAGATGAAAGAACTAAAATTCAAGCATCTCAGCAATCTCAATTAATTGATCAAAGAAAAAAAGATAAACCACCTAGAAACTTTGAGTCATCAGGTAATGATATATTAAGTGGTAATTTTAACTTAGGTAGTTTTGAACCTAGATAAATAAAACATAAATAAAACAAAAACAAAATGAGTATACATTTCGGAACAGGTTACGACTTTGGGCAAAACGGATCTATATTTACAAATACAACTACAACTGTAGTTCCGCCAGATGATCGTAAAATAATTGCAATACAATTTTTATCTGACACAACATTTAACACTTTATCTCCAACACCTCAAGATTCTGCTTCAGATGGAAAAACTGGTATTTGTGTTGGTGATGATACAGGTGAAGGTGGAGCAGGCACATCTAATACACCAAACGCTGGGAGTGCAGCTGGAGGTCAAATTATTAATGCACATCTTGATAGTGATTTAACAGTATTTCCAAAGGGTCTTACAATATTTGGAAGATGGGATAGCTTTAGTATTGACGCAGATGCTGATGGTGGTGTAATCGCTTACTTAGGATACTAATGCCGGGGTTAGGATTAAGTATAGATTTATCTTCTATGGTTGGTGGTGGTACAACTGCCACTGCAATAGAAGATTATGTGTGGGATGTGGTTGGTGGTGATTTAACACCTAGAGATGGTATTGCTTATGACTTTAGTGATTGTTGGGATGTAACTAGTACAGAACTAACACCTGCAGAGTCACCTAGCGAAGAAGGGTATTGGAATGTAGATGGTAATGGAGATTTAACACCTAAATAAAAAATAAAAACATAAAATAATAAAACAATGGCAATAATATATACATGGGACACAAAATCTGTAGATACCTACCCAACAAAAAGTGGTAAATCAGATGTAATATTTAAAGTATATTGGGAACTAACAGGTGTAGATGATACATCGGAAAAAAATTCATCATCATTAACTGGTGCTCAAGAAATAGATACTTCAGATCTTTCTAGTTTTACAGAGTTTGCAGATTTAAAAGAATCTGATGTAACTGGTTGGATTGAAGATATACTTGCTACAGATGAAATAAACAATTATAAAACTAGGATTGAGGCTGAAATACAAAAAAAAGCAACACCAACTGTTGTTAGAAAATATGTTAGTAAATAAAAAATAAAACAAAAATAACATGGCAACAAAGAACATAGTACCTAACGATAACGGAGAAGGTGGGATTGGTGTAACAGCAAAGCGTTGGTCTACAGCGTTTATAAATACCGTCACTGGTAATGTTACTGGTAACCTTACTGGTCAAGTGTTAACAGCAGCACAAACAAATATTAATTCTATACTTGCCACTGATCTTATTATAGGTGAAGATGCACAAACTGCTATTGATTTTGGTACAGTTAATGAAATAGATTTTAAAGTAGATAATGCAAATAGATTAACACTAACTTCTTCTGTATTAGCTCCAGCAACTACTAATCAAATAGATTTAGGCACTTCATCCTTAGAGTTTAAAGATGCATTTTTTGATGGTACAGTAACAGCTGATGCTTTTGCTGGACCATTAACAGGTAATGTTACAGGAAATGCATCTGGGACAGCAGCTACAGTAACTGGTGCAGCACAAAGTAATATTACTTCACTTGGTACACTTACAACATTAACAGTTGATAATATTATTATAAATGGCACAACAATAGGTCATACTAGTGCAACTAGTGCGATGACAATAGGATCTGGAGGTGATGTAACTTTTGCAGGTGATGCAACTTTTGAAGGAGGAGATGTCCAAATAAGTAAAAGTTCAACACCTACTCTTCAGCTTACACAAACAGGTGGTACTGAGTACAACTCATATATCAAACTTGGTGGTAATGACTTAGAAATTAGAGGCTCTAGCGGTGTAATGGAGTTTTATAATGGTGGAAATAATGATGGTGATAGTGCTACTTTAGCATTAAGTATAAGTGCTAGTCAAAATGCAACTTTTGCAGGTAACATTAAAATACCAGATGCTGGTACGATTGGGTCTGCCACTGATGCTGATGCTTTAAAAATTGAAGCTGATGGAGTTGTAATTTCTACACAAGGAATAGAGTTTGAAGGAACTGCTTTAGCGACTGGTCAGTCTGGTATTTCATCATCTGGTAATGGAGGTGAAATAAGAATTTACACTAATGGTAATCAAGCATTTACTTTTGGTGCTTCTGGTAGTGGAGGAAATTTAGTAGTAGAAAATGGTGATATAGCAACAAGTGCAGATGATAAAGGATTTGTTTTTGGTGCAAATGGAGATGTTACTTTAAAACACGAGCACAATAAAGGTGTTATATTAAAAAATACTGTTGCTGATGCAGCAGTACTTACTTTTCAAACAAGTAAAACAGCAATTGCCTCAGAAAATGCCATAGGTAAAATGCAATTTCAAGCTCCAGATGAATCAGATGGAAGTGATGCTATAACTGTTGGTGCTGAAATTAAAGTTCAGGCAGCAGAAGCGTTTGGAGCAGATGCAGGAGGTATGGATATTGTTTTTGGTACTAAACCCACTGGAAATAATGCGAGTTTAACAAATAGAACGACTCTTAAATCTAATGGTACACTAGTTCAAAATAGTACACTTAGATGCGGAACTGGTACTACTAGTGTAGAATCAGTGGCAGACGATTTTATTATTGATCCCGGTGTGGCTTCAGTGGGAATGACTATTGTATCATCAACCTCTGGTCAAGGTTCTGTTAAATTTGGAGATACTGATGATACTGATGTAGGTGGGATAACATATACTCATAGTGATAATACACTGATATTTACAGCTGGTGCTACAAATACTGCAAATATTACAGCATCTGGTGTTAATATTACAGGGCAAATGTATTCAACATCTGTAAAAGTAAATGATTTAGGAAGTGGTGATGTTTTTTCGACAGGAGCAGGAATTTTAACAAATACTGACCCATCTGATTCAAGATTAAAAACAAACATTGAAAATATTGATTACGGATTATCTGAAATATTAAAATTAAGATCAGTAAAATTTAATTGGTTAGACGGAGATAAAAACTCAAAGAAACAATTTGGTTTTATTGCTCAAGAAGTAAAAGAGATAATTCCCGAATCAGTATCGGAATTTGATTATGACGGTGATCAAAGATTTGGTTTGGAAAAAAATGCAATTTATGTAGGATTAGTCAAAGCAATCCAAGAGCAACAAGTTATTATAGAAGATCTTAAATCTAGAATAGAAACTCTAGAAGGATAATAAAACAATTTTTTAATTTATATTATATTATATCATGGAAGAAAAAACAATAGAAGAAGTAGTGGTGGATAAAAACGAGTCTACTGCTACCACACAGGAAAAACCTGTGGAAGAAAAAGTACAAGTTAAAAAGAAGAGGGGTAGACCCTCATTAAAAGGACAGTTAACTGATGATGTTATAAAAGTTAACTTATCAAAACCAATAGTAAAAGAAGAAGAAGAAAAAGAAGATGCCGTTCAAGAGCAAAGCACAGATGAGGTTTCTAGCAGCAACGAACCCGAAACTATTTCAGAGGTTCAAGAAAAAAACGAGCAAGAAACAAATGAAGAATCTTCCGGACAAGAAGAAGAAAAAGAAAAAGTAGAAGAACAACCTGTTCTTGAAGAAATAAAAGAAGAACAAGAGGAAGAAAAAAAAGAAGAGGAAGTTAAGCAAGAAACACAGCAATTAACTGAAGAAGTTAAAGAGGCTGTAGAAGAACAAAAAGAAACAGGAGTTGATTTACCTGAAAACATACAAAAGGTAGTTGACTTTATGAAAGAAACTGGAGGAAGTCTAGAAGATTATGTTAGACTAAATCAAGATTACAGTAAGCTAGATGATAATTCATTATTATTAGATTACTATAAACAAACAAAGCCTCACTTAACAAGTGATGAAATAAATTTTCTTATTGAAGACTCATTCTCTTTTGATGAAGAGGTTGATGAAGCAAAAGATATTAAAAGAAAAAAATTAGCGTTTAAAGAGCAAGTTGCTAACGCTAAAATTTACTTAGACGGATTAAAGTCTAAATATTATGAAGAAATCAAAATGGGATCTAAGTTAGCTCCTGAACAGCAAAAAGCTATTGATTTTTTTAATCGTTACAAAAAAGAGACTGAAGAGTCTGAAAAAGTAGTAGAAAAGCAGAAGTCAGTCTTCTTAAATAAAACAAATGAAGTCTTTAATGATCAGTTCAAAGGTTTTGAATATGATGTTGGAGATAAAAAATATAGGTTTAATGTTAAGGAGACAAATAAAGTAAAAGAAAATCAAAGCGACATTAATAATTTTGTCAAAAAGTTTTTGAATAAAAATAATGAAATGTCAGATGCTAAGAATTATCATAAATCTTTATTTACTGCCATGAACTCTGATGCTATTGCTAAACATTTTTATGAACAGGGTAAAGCTGATGCTATCAAGGATAGTATTACTAAATCTAAAAACATAAGTATGGGATCCAGACAAGCTTTTACTGGAGTAGAAGTTGGAGGTATAAAAGCAAAAGTATTAGGTGATGATTCTACTAGTTTTAAATTTAAACTTAAAAAATAAATTAAAAACAAATAAAAATTTAAAATTATGGCAATTACCGCAGGAAGTAATTTAAATAGTGTTCCAGCGCCTACTAAGGCAACTTTGAACACTAATTATTTAGACTTAGCTTCTTCAGCCGGACAAGGATGGGCACAGCAATATGTCCCTGACTTAATGGATAAAGAAGCTGAAGTATTTGGAAACAGAACAATATCTGGATTTTTATCTCAGATTGGTGCTGAAGAACCAATGACAGCTGATCAAGTTGTTTGGTCAGAGCAAGGTAGACTACACCTTTCTTATAAGGGGCATGTTGAGAATGCAACGCAACAAGTTCAAAATGGGAATGAAGAAGGTGGAGTTTTTGAAATAGATACTGATATAGATGGAAATTCTATTGGAACATCTTCTGTTGATCATGGTATTAGAGTTAATGATACAGTTTTAATAGCAGATTCTAGCGCAACTGTTCAATGTCTTGTTACTGCAGTATCTAATGATAAAATTAATGTTGCTGTGTATGATGCTGGAAATACAACAGCTACATTAGCAAATGCTGGTTTAGCTGCTGGAAGTGGTGCTGATGAAGCTACTATATTAGTTTATGGATCTGAATTTAAAAAAGGAGATAACTACAATGGAAGCACTTCACGTCAGGCAAATGAACCTCAATTTAAGTCTTTTCAAAACAAACCAATTATTTTGAAAGATTACTACGAAGTATCAGGATCTGATGTTTCTCGTATTGGATGGATTGAAGTTTCTTCTGAAGGAGGAGCCTCTGGTTATCTTTGGTATTTAAAAGCAGAGTCTGATACAAGATCTAGATTCTCAGATTATTTAGAAATGTCTATGTTAGAATCTATTTTAGCTGACGCAGATGAGACTAAAGTAGATGCATTTTTAGGAACTGACGGAACTACATTAACTGGTACTGAAGGTTTGTTTGCTGCTATTGAAAGCAGAGGAAATATCTCCTCTGGAGTTACAGGAGTAAACGCTGCAACTGATTTAGCTGAGTTTGATGCTATTTTAGCAGAATTTGATAAGCAAGGAGCTATTGAAGAAAACATGTTATTTGTAAACAGAGGAACATCTCTTGCTATTGATGACATGCTTGCTTCAATGAACTCTTATGGTGCTGGTGGTACTTCTTATGGAGTATTTAGCAATGATGAAGAAATGGCTTTAAATTTAGGATTCTCAGGATTTAGAAGAGGATCTTATGATTTTTATAAGTCTGACTTTAGGTATTTAAATGATAAAGCTACTAGAGGTGGAATTAATGAAAGAGACACTGTTAATGCAATTAGAGGTGTTATTGTTCCAGCTGGAGTATCTACAGTTTATGATCAAACTTTAGGTACTAATATGAAGCGACCATTCTTACATGTTCGTTACAGAGCTTCACAGACTGATGACCGAAAAATGAAAACTTGGGTTACAGGTTCTGTAGGTGCTGCAACAGCTGCTTTGGATGCAATGCAAATACATTTCTTATCAGAAAGATGTTTAGTCACTCAAGGTGCTAACAACTTTATGTTATTGAAATAATAATTACTATAAGATCACCCTTGATTTTCAGGGGTGGTCTTTATTTATTTTTTTAAAAATTATATTATATTATATCATGGCAAAAAAACAAACAAGGAGTACAGCTAGAAAAGTAACTCCAAAAACAGAAACCGTTGTTCTAGAAAACCCAGTAATAGAACATCCAGTTGTTAAGGAAACAACTGTTAAAAAAAATAATTGGGAAATAAAAGACAGAACTTATTATTTAAAAAGAAACAGAAGTCCATTGTCTTATATGATTAAATCAGCAAATATTTATTATTTTGATGAAAATTTAGGTTATGAAAGAGAACTTAAATATTGTCAAAATCAAAAAACTTGTTTTGTTGATGAGATGAAAGGAGACCAAAGATTAGAACATATTATATTTAGGAATGGTGCTTTGTTTGTTCCTAGAAATAAACAAACACTTCAAAAATTATTAAGTCTTTATCATCCTCTTAAAGATAAATTATATTATGAATGGCAACCAGTTGAAGTAGCTGAAAACGAAATAGAAAGGTTAGAATTAGAAGCAGATGCAATTTTAGCAGCAAGAAATATGGATATAGATATGGCTGAAGCTGTAATGAGGGTAGAGCTTGGTTCTAAGGTATCAGAGATGAGTTCTAAAGAACTTAAAAGAGATCTGCTAGTATTTGCACGTAATAACCCAGATCTTCTCTTAGAACTCGTTAATGATGACAATGTGCAATTAAGAAATTTTGGTATAAAAGCCACTGAGCTTGGTATTATAAAACTATCAAATGATCAAAGAACTTTTAGTTGGGGATCAAATGATAGAAAATTAATGACTGTCCCTTTTGATGAACATCCATATTCTGCTTTAGCAGTTTGGTTTAAAACTGATGAAGGAATGGAAATTTATTCCAATATTGAAAAACAATTAAAGTAAAAAATGTAATAATAGTGTGATTATATACTTATAGTCACACTATTATTTTAAATAATAAAACATGGCAGTAAGTGTAGATACAGTATATCAAAGAGTTTTAGCGATTGCTAACAAGGAACAAAGAGGATACATAACTCCCCAAGAGTTTAACTTATTTGCCAATCAAGCTCAGTTAGATATATTTGAACAATATTTTTACGATGTTAATCAATTTGTTAGAGCACCCGGTAATGATACTGAGTATTCTAATATGATAGATTTAATAAATGAAAAAATAGCTATATTCCAAAAATATCAACAAAGCATTTCTACTATAGATTCATCTGGAATTGCTACACTACCAACTGACGTTTATAGACTAGGAACTATTATGTATACTGGTGGAACATACCCCATTGAACTAGATGAAGTTTCACAAAATGATGTTTTAGATTTAGAAAAAGCTCCCCTAACTAGGGCAAATTTAAATAGACCTTATTTTACTAGGCAAAGTAAAACAACAATAAAACTATACCCTTTATCTTTAGCTTCATCTACAGCAGTTGTAAATGGAACAACAAGTAGTGCTACAGCTTTAGTAGTAGATGGTCAGTCTACAAATAGAAATATTGCTGTTGGAGATACTGTCACAAACACTGATCCATCTTCATCTGCAGGTGTTTCTGGAACTGTTACAGTTGTAAGTTTAACCGATCAAAATAATTTAGTTTTATCCTCTGCTCAATCACTAACTAATGATAGAGGTTTAACATTCACACCTAGTGTAAAATGTAATTATGTAGATAAACCAACAAATGCTTCTTTTGATTATACAATAGTTAATGGAGAAGCTTTATTTAATTCTACAAATTCTGTTGATTTTGAACTACATGAATCTGAAGAAACAGAACTTGTATTAACAATATTAGAATTAGCCGGTATTTCAATTAAAGACCCTTTACTTTATCAACAAGCTGCTCAAGAGGTAGAAAGAAAAACATAATAAAATATGGGATTATTAGGTACAACAACTGAACAAAGTTATTATAATCAAAGTCAAACATTTACAGGAGATGGGTCTGGTAGTTCTGGTACGGTAGCCTTTACATTAACCACAACATTTTTCCCTACACTACCTACAGCCGAAACACAATTTGATGTTTTTATTGATGGTACTCAAATATCTAGCTCTAACTATAGTTATTCATCACCAACATTAACTTTTTCATCTACAAATGTAAATGCAGATGTTCAAGCTACAAATGGTGCACCATTATCTGGTTTAACTGTTTTAGTAAAAGAAATTGAACAAAGTGAATCTTTTGGTAATTATCAGTTTGTAAGTATTGATGATATTATAAACAACTTTATGGTTTCTTATGTTGGCTATGAGAAAATAATTAATAGAGTTAGAAGAGCAGATGTAGCCTTTCACGCCCAAAGAGCATTACAAGAATTTAGCTATGATGTTTTTAAATGTAAAAAAACATTTGAATCAGAAATACCTCCAACTTTAAAACTACCGTTACCTCAAGATTATGTAAGTAAAGTTAGACTAAGTTGGGTTGAACGAGATACAGGAATCGAAAGAGTAATATATCCTTCAAGATCTACAAGTAATCCTAGATCAATATTACAAGATTCTGATTATAATTTTTTATTTGACAACACAACAGGAGATTTACTTGAATCTGAGGAGTCATTTGCTTGGGAAAAATATAAACAAAATACAAGTGATGAACATACTATAAAAAGTAAAAGCATTGTTGATGACCAAACAAAGTTAATGGTTGGTGGAAGATATGGGATAGATCCTGAGTCAGCACAAATAAATGGAGTTTATTATATTGATGAACTTAGAGGTAATATACATTTTAGCTCTAACATAAGTGGTCAGGTTGTTATATTAAAATATATTAGCGATAGTTTAGGTAAAGATTCAGAAATGATTGTACATAAATTTGCCGAAGAAGCTATGTATAAATATTTAGCTCACGCCATATTATCAACTAAAATAAATGTACCTGAATATATTGTTAATAGATTTAAAAAAGAAAAATTTGCTGCTACAAGAACAGCTAAACTAAGATTATCTAATCTTAAATTAGAAGAGTTATCTCAAGTAATGAGAGGTAAATCTAAACGTATTAAACATTAAAGTATGGCAAATATAAAGCATCACTTTCGTAGAGGTCGAATGAATAAAGATCTAGATGAAAGATTAATACCTAATGGTGAATATAGAGACGCTCAGAATATTGAAATAATTACTTCTGAAGGATCTGACGTTGGGTCTATTCAAAATGTTTTAGGTAATACTTTAAAAGATGGTAGAAGCTTTGATAGTGGTACAGGTTTACTAACTGATTGGGGTAGTAGCTCATCTTCAATAAAAGACTTAACAAACCCTAAATGCATAGGATATGTTGTCGACCCTCAGAATGATAAAGTATATTGGTTTATATCTTCTGGGTCTACTGCCACCGCATCAATAACTATTAGTGGAGATGTTGCTATATCAACAGCTTCAGTTAATGATACAACAGTAAATCAGTCTTCTACTATAAATATAGATAATATAAGTGGTACTGTTAGTATTGGGGATGTGGTGGAAGGAACAGGAATTATTGGTGAAGTTAAAGTAACAGCTATTTCTTCAGTAGACGGTGGATTACAAGTTATATTTATAGATAGTCTTCAAACTATATCTAATGATGTCTCTTTAACATTTACTCCAAAAAGAACAGCAATTGTTCTTGATAATAATTCCGGCACTATTGAAGTAGGGATGACCGTTAGTGGTGCAGGAATATCTGGTAAAGTAACAGTAGCAACAGTCACAAATCAAAACAATATTACCTTATCTAGTAACTCTCTATTAAAAGACAACGCATTATTAACATTTAAATCTCAAGTTAGTTGTATTGCAGAGTTTGATAGTACAACAGGAGAAATATCACCAGTTCTGGTTGATAAAAATAACATACTAAAATATAGTGATGAATATTTAATAACAGGTGCAAATGTTATTAGTGGATTGTTATCTTGGACAGATAATCAAACCGAACCTAAATTAATAAAAATATCTAAATTTAAAGAAGGTTCTAGTACATTTAATTATCACACTCAAATTAATAATGCAGATTTTACAGAAAAAGATATTACTGTAATTAAGCAATCTCCATTAAAAGCACCCACGTTAACAATGTCTTCTACTGAAAGAACTCAAAGCTCCTCTGGTATTGAAGGTGGTACTCCTGTATATATTGAAAAAAATTTTTATAGTGGAGGATCTGTTTTAACTTCAGGGTCTAAATTTGATATAGAATTTGACAATAAAGCTAATTTTATAAAAGATGATATTATAGTATTAGAGCATACTGAATTAGATAATTTTAAAGAAACTAAACACACAATAACCGTAAAAGTATTAGGTTTAATAAATTCTAAAATTATTACTGAAGGATATCCTGATTCAGATACTCATTCAGCAACTTTTATTATACAAACAATAAATTTAAACTTACCAGATTTAGGATCTGTTACTTGGATTGCTACATTAAAAGAAAAAGATCCTTTGTTTGAAGATAGTTTTGTAAGATTTGCTTATAGATGGAAATATAAAGAAGGTCAATATTCTACATTTTCACCTTTTTCTGAAGTAGCTTTTTTACCTAGTGAGTTTTTGTATGAAAGTGATGAAAGTCACAATATAGGTATGAAAAACTCTATAAGAACACTTTCTTTAGGTGGTTTTGATACTCAACCAAATGATGTAGAGTTAGTTGAAATATTAGTTAAAGATTCAGTTAGTAATGTTGTGTATGTGTTAGATGTTTTAAAAAATAGAGAAACATCTTATTCTGTTTTGTCTGAAAGTTTTGGTGCAGTAGTAGAGTCAAATCAAATATTAAGACCTTTTGATAATGTACCTAAAAAAGCAAAAGCTCAAGAAATTATAGCTAACAGATTAATATTTGCAAATTATTATCAAGGTTATAATTTATTAAAACAAAACACTCCTGACATTGATGTAACTGTAGAACAAAGTGCTTCTGATACAGAAATTACAGCTGTTGTATCTTCATCTAATCCCGGAGAAAATAATAAAATTACTTTATCAGCTTCTAATCCTTTAATTAAAATAGGTATGTTGATAACAGGTGAAGGAGTGCCTAGACATACTTTTGTAAAAAACATATTAGATCAAGAATTAACAATATTTGTAAGAACAAAAATAAACAAGGATGATTATAAAGATGGAAGTAATTATGGATCCGAAGAGGTATATATAGAAGAAAATACTGTTTTAACTTTTACTAATAAAAAAATAGGTGAAAAATCAGTTAAATCATTAAGAACATATCAAATAGGTACAACTTATTCTGACAGATATGGAAGAGAAAGTCCGGTTTTTTCTTCAAAAAAATCATCCATTAAATTAGGAAAATCTTTTGGTATAACAAAAAATAGAATAAATGTACAGCTACAAAATAATGCTCCTGATTGGGCAACACATTATAAATTTTTTGTAAAAGAAACTTCTAGTGAATACTATAACCTAGCTCTTGATAAATTTTATTTTGCAGAAGATGGTAATATTTGGTTATCATTTCCATCAGCTGAAAGAAATAAAGTGGATGAAGAAACTTATTTAATACTTAAAAAACAACATGATAATAATAAGTTTGTATCAGAAAAAGCTAGATATAGAATCTTAGATATATCTAATGAAGCACCAGATTTTATATCTCAAAAATTAATTTCTTCAGGAAAAGCTAGTTGTTCAACATTGTCAGTAAATCAACCAGCAGTTGGTTCTACTTTTTTTCAATTTAATGGACCTGAAGCATCTTCAAATCCTTCATTTTCTTCTGCATTTAGAACTGAAAGTGAAATACAAATATCTACAGATATTCCTAATCCAAATCAAATAGCTACAGCTTCTGTAAAAAGCGATATTTCAGAAAGGAATACACTAGAAGTAGATGGAAAACAAAATACCATAAGAGTAGGAGATCAATTAACAGGTGACGGAATTCAGAACAATCCTGTAGTAACAAAAATTACAAATCAAGATTCTACCACTGCATCTTTAGTTTTATCAACAAATCAAACTTTAGATGAAAATGTAGTTATAACTTTTATTCAAGCTCCAGCTAGAGTATCTAGAAAATATAAAATAGAAAGTGGTGGTTTATCTAGTAATGGAACTGTTTATGATGTAACATTAAAAGATCCAATTCACGAAAGTGATGAAGATGTGTTTGCATCAGATTTAGTGTCTGAAGGTAAAGATATTAACGTAAATATATTTAGAAAAACAATAGAACCTAAAGATGAATTCTTTGGTAGATTTTTTGTTAAAGTATCTAGAGATTCTACATTAGATAGAAATATAATAGAAGTATTTCCATCAGTAAAATCTAGATTTGATGTAACTAAAAGTGAAACTATTAATTCAAATCTATTAAATGATTTTTCAAATAAAGATGAAGGTTCTGAAGAACCAAAACAAAATTTTGCTTGGGGTGATAAAGACTTTGGAGATGTAGAAAACACATTAGGACCAGTAGACACACATCCTAAAAAAGGATCTGAATTTTTTCAGTTTTATTTTGGAGGTATAGATATAGGTGAGTATGGTGCTAAAGAAGATAATTTAAGTGTAAATGTAAATCCACTTATAACAGAAATAACAAAACCGGGAGCATTAATACAATTTAGTAATGATTTTGGAGACAAAGGTCAAATATATGAAGTTACAGGAAGTAGTGTAAAATCTGAATTTAGAACTTATAATGCTACGAAAAAAACATGGATAAGTGGTAAAAGAAGATTATATAAAATATTTATAAGAAATCAAGAAACAGGAGATCTATATGATGATGGATTTAATGCTTCTGCTGCGACTTCAACCTCTTTTGGAAGAATAAATAACATATCTTTAGTAAAGAAAAACATACAAATAGATGATGAAAAAATAAATTCTAATAATCCTGCAATATTTGAAACAGAACCAAAAACAAAAGAAGGGTTAGATATATATCACGAGGCAAGTAATGCATTACCTATTATAAAAGCAGGTATGACTGTTACTGGCACAAATGTAGGGTCTGGTAATTCTAATGTTGTTGAATCTGTAGTTGATGGTAGTAATATAGAACTATTAAACAACACTAATGGAACTATGTCTAGTGGGACTGTATTAACTTTTACTGATCAGGATAGTATATATAGTTTTACAATAACTACTAGTGGAGATGTTGCTACATCTAAATCTGTTGTATTAGCAGATAATCAAGTTCATGGTCAAGTAAATTCTTTAGATTGGTATAATGTTTTTTCTTTTGGCAATGGAGTAGAATCTAATAGAATAAGAGATGATTTTAATACATCTTTTATTGATAAAGGTCCTATAGTGTCTACAACTTTAAATGAAGATTATAAAGAAGAACATAAAACTAATACATTTATATTTTCAGGAATATTCAACTCTATATCAGGTATTAATGAACTTAATCAATTTTTATTAGCATTACCAATAACAAAAGATATAAATCCTGAATATGGGACTATACAAAGAATATATGCTAGAGATGCGGATTTAATTACATTTTGTGAGGATAAAATATTAAAAGTATTAGCGAATAAAGATGCTTTATTTAATGCTGATGGAAATACTAACTTAACAGCTACGAGTGCAGTTTTAGGTCAAGCAATTCCATACGTTGGTGAGTATGGCATATCTAGAAATCCAGAATCATTTGCATCACATGCTTTTAGAATATACTTTTCAGATAAAGCTAGAGGTGCAGTATTAAGATTGTCTAGAGATGGGTTGACTGAAATATCTGAGAAAGGTATGACTGATTTTTTTGGAGATAACTTGCCTTTATCTACAACAATACTTGGTAGTTATGATGATGACAAAGGATCTTACAATATAACTTTAAATAATCAAACAATAAGTTTTGATGAAAGAGTTGATGGGTGGACTAGTTTTAAATCTTTTATACCTGAAGCTGGATTTTCATTAAATAATATTTATTACACTTATAAAAATGGAGATTTATATTCTCACGACAGTGCAACAAGAAATACTTTTTATGATACAGCAAGTCCATCTTCTGTAAAGTTTATATTTAATGATTTTCCTGAAAGTGTAAAAAGTTTTAAAACATTAAATTATGAGGGTAGTGACTCTAGAAAATATACATACGGAGGAACAACTAGCACAGCTGTAGTAAACGGTACAATAACTAGCTCAACAGCTTTAGTTGTTGATGGTAATTCTGGAACCATTGTTGTGGGAGATGTAGTAACTGGTTCTGGAATATCAGGAACCGTAACCGTTACTACTGTCACTGATCAAAATAATTTAGTATTATCAAGTGCTCAAAGTATAAGTGATGGTGTTACCTTAACATTTACACCTGTTTATGGAGCAGGTACAACATTAGAGGTTCTTAAGAAAGCAGGGCTTTCTCCTGATAGTATAGCTGCATTACCAGAAGCAGAAACAAAAGGATGGTTTGCTGATTCTATAACTACAGATCAACAAACTGGTAGTGTCAGATTTTTTAAAGAAAAAGAAAACTTTAAATTTAATCAAATATTAGGTGATAGCACAACATCATCTAACATAGACACGAAAGAGTTATCTGTACAAGGGTTGGGTTTTCCTTCGAATATATCTGATTCTGGAACAGTCACTAGAACATTAACAATAACTCCAAGTATAACTTTACTTAATTTTACAATAAGTGGTAGTGTTACAGTAGAATCTACAAGTGGTGTAGCTATTGGTGCTGGTAAAACTGCTGTATTTACAATTACACCTAATACTGGTTACGTTATTTCTGCTAGTCAAGTTACTGGTAGTAGTAGTTTAAGCAAAATAGCATCAGCAAATGAGTCAGATACAGGAACAGCAGGTACTGCTTCAAATACAGTTGAAGTAACTTTTAATTTAGTAAATGAAGCTATTGGTGGTAATGTTACAATACAGCCTAGTATAGCTGTAACCACTTTATCGAAAATTCAATATAAAGTAACAGGAGTTTTTAACACTGATGAAAAGAATACACAAACTTCATCTGTTTATAATTTTGGTTATAGTGGTAGTGGAGATTATTATGTAAATGCCATAGTAAATGGATTAAGCACAGACAACAGTCCTGTATTACATAATTTAACAGGCAATAGTTTAATATCAGCTAATATGGCTATAATAGGATCTGGTGTGCCTGATAATGCTTTAGTTAAAACTATAACTGGAGCTAATTTAACAGATTTAACAATAAAGGATGGTACAGGTGCAGATTTAAATGCTACAATACCTGATGACACTTTGTTAAGATTTGGTAAAGAGATAATATCTAGAACATTTAGAGCAGACACTGGATTTGAATTTAGGTCTGCACCAACATTAGATGTTTTAGAAGAAGATGAAAGTAAATTTAGTGATTATACAAGTAGCAATGATTTTGTTTCTACTACATCTGTTGTTCAATCAAATGTAAATAATTCTGTAACTGTAACGCTTAGTGCTTCTAATTCTTTAATAGCTGTAGGAATGGCTGTTAGTGGATCAGGAATATCATCTTTTACGACAGTATCAGTAATAAATAGTACAACTTTAACTTTATCGACTGCAGCTAAAATATCTGCAAATACAACTTTATCTTTTTTTCCTACATCAGTTACATTAAAAGTTTACTATGTGTTTAGTTCTAATAATCCCACAGAAGATAAAATATTACTAACAGCTAAAGCAGAAAAAACATTTTTAGATTTTGCAGATGAAATCACAGGCATGGAAATGTCAACAAAGCCTGTAGGTGCTAGAGGAGAAACTAGATTTATAAGAATATTTGGTAGAGCAGGAGCTAAATTTAAATTAACTAGATTTACCACAGATACTGTCAATGGTGCTGTTGCTGGTTCTACTACTATAAATTTAGACAACACAAATACTGCTATTCTTTCAGGTATGAGAATTAAAGGTGATAATGTGCAATCTGGATTAAGAGTAAGTAGCGCATCTGGATCTCCTACGGTTGTAACAGCTTCATCTTCTACTACAATAGCAGATAATACAGAGTTGACTTTCTCAAATTTTTGGAATGGTAAAAAATTTGATGTTGGTGATTTATCCGAAAACTTATATTCCAATCCTGTACAAACTATACCATCTTCAGGTGTTTATTCTATACCAGTAGAATATCCTGCAAACTCTACATTTAGAACATTTAATTATGAAGTTGAAGCTCAAGAAGATACTGCTTTAGCCACATCTTTTAATGGTGCAAATCCTACATCTGTTAATCAAACTGCTGAAGTTACTTGGACAATATCTCCTGATGTAACATTAAATTCTGAAGTTACTGCATCAGTTGTTGGATCACTTGGTAGTACAACAGATTTAAATATAGATGGTCAATCTGGAGGTAATATTGTTGTAGGTGACGTAGTTACTGGTACTGGAATTTCAGGAGTAGTTACTGTAGCAGTAGTTATAGATCAAGACAATTTAACTTTATCAGATGCTCAAAATTTATCAAATGATACAGCTTTAACCTTTACTCATGCAAATCCTACATCTACAGCAAATCAGAGTATAACTGGTATATCTTTATCTGAACCAAAAGAATTATCAAAATCTGGATTAGTTAATTTTTCTTTTACAATAACTGCAAATGATAGCACTGGTAATACGTTTTTATCTTCATCTAGAAGTTTAACATCAGATGATTTTGGGTTTGCTAATACTAAAAGAACAGTAGGTGCTGTTGGTAATGGAACCACTTCTGTAATAGATTTAACAGAAAGTGTGAGAAATATTTCAATACAAGCAAATGCTGATAAAACTTTATCTAGTGTTGTTACTGGAGGGACTTTACCAGAAGGAACTTTCGTTTCTAGTAAAAATGATTCTGACAGTTTAGATTTAACTTTAAATCATTCATCAGAAAATTCAGTTTCACTAGCACAAAATAGTATATCTTTAAATGATACTTTAACATTTTCAGCACCTAATGATTGGATAATCGAATATTCAAATATAGCAGGAAATATAGCTACTGGAAATAACCCAAACACATATACTATAACTGGAGTTTTAGAAGTTATAAGATTTGGTACAAAAAGTTTAACTTCAACTATATCGTTACCTAGTTTACTAAGTGTGGGGGGAGAAGGAGCCGCTGCACCTGCACCTTCAAATCCTACGCTAACTATTAGTGGATTATATGACTCTACAAGCACAAACTCTGGTGGAACTGTTAAAGTTAAGAAGCTTGTTACGCTTGGCTCTGGTAATGGAGCAGAAAATGGTGATACAATTTCTGGATCTGGACAAGTTTTATTTAGAGGAGATGGAAATACTGTTAACGATGCATCAATAACAATTACTGCAAGTAGTAGATTTACAGGAGGGTCTTCTGCTCCGCAAATTAGTAACATTAAGTTTTTTGATTCTAGTAATACTCAGTTAACTGGATTTGACAGTTTACCTAGTGTTACAAATACAAAAGCTACTTTTGATTTTGCTGTAACATGTAACGGAGATGTGGTATCAACAGATACACTAAGAGTGACTATAAAAGTAACATTAAATAATGCTTTATAAATTATAAATATGGCAACTTCATTAACTTTAACATTTGCAAATTCAATTAATAAATCTTTACAAATAGGTGATACAGTTCATTACGCTGTAGTAACTAATAACGTAACTGGTTCTCCAATAGAAGTTGGTAGTGTAACTGCTTTTACAGACACAACTGTAACATGTAATGTAGCTTCTACTGCTGATGTACCTACAACAAGTAATTTCTTTTTTTTTAGTAAAGACAACAAAGCTAATCTATCTTCGCTAGTAGGATATTTTGCTGAAGTTGAAATGAAAAATGAATCTACAAGTGAAGTTGAATTGTATCAAGTGGGATCTGAAATAGTTGAAAGTAGTAAGTAATAAAATATATGTGTAATTGTATTAAAAAATAAAATAAAAAAATGGGTAGAAAAAGGGCATTAAGAGATGAAATAAGTAAGCAACAAGGGATATTAGATAGAGAGCTTCAAAGTTTTAAACAATTTCCTTTAGAAAATGTTTATTCAGGAATTACAGCACCTACTTTAGGAGACGCTCCAGCGTCAAATTTAACTAATCTTTCTGAAAGATTTACAAATCCTTTTGTTGGACTTCAAAACTTTCAAGCACAAAGAGAGAATACGTTTGAAGATTTAACAATAAATCAAAGAGAAGCTGAATTTTTAGCTCAACAACAACAGCAAGGTTTATCTAATACTCTTGGAAGCTTAAGAGGTGCGGCAGGATCTAGTGGTATAGCTGCTCTTGCTCAAGCTGTTTCAGGTGTGCAATCTCAAAATTTACAACAAGCAGCTGCATCTATAGGTCAGCAAGAAGCTAATATTAATGAACAAAGAGCAAGTCAAGAATTTACTTTGCAAGGAGCAGTTGCTTCTGAGTCTGCTGTAAATCAACAAACAATTTTAGCGCAAGAAATTGCAAATCAAAGAGCAATAGCTGAAGAAGGTTCTAGAAATCAACTTTTAGCAGCACAACAACAACAACAAAGAGATTTGACTCTTGCAGATTTAGATCTTAGATCACAAATGTTTCGTGCTCAAGGAGCAGATATTGCTCAACAAAGACAATTTGATAGAGAAGCTACCGCATTAGGTATACAAGCACAAAGAACTGTTGGAGCACAACAAGATTTACAAAACTTACTTAACAGAAGAGCACAAATACTTGGCTCAGTTGTAGGTGGAGCAGGAGATGCTGCTGGATCCATTGGTTCTGCTATGATAATGTCTGCTGCTAGTGATAGAAGATTAAAGAAAAACATTAAGTTTTTAACAAAATCAAATAAAGGTTATAACATATATACTTTTGAATATAAAAACAAAAAATATGGTGAGGGTATTTATCAAGGAGTTATGTCAGATGAAATACCTATAGAAAATATTATTGTTAATAAAGATGGTTATGACATGGTTAATTATTCTAACTTAGATGTAGAATTTAAAAGAGTTTAATTATGGCAGCAGATACAAATTTAATACGTAGTTTTGAAGGAGCTTACAGTAGACCTATAGCTGATATAACCCCTATTTTGGAGGGTGTAGAAAAAATTCGAGAAAATATAAAACAAAATGAAAAATTAAGAAGAGCAGAGGATGAGAGAATAAAAGCTACAGTAGCTCAATATAAAAATTTATTTCCCAGTGATGCCTCTATGTCAGATTTGCCTTTAGAATATAAACCTATTTGGCAATCTTTTCTTAAAGAAAATAAACAGCAATATTTTGATGATGTTCAACTACTAGCCACTTTAGATCCTAGGTCTCAAGAGTATGATGAAGCAAAAGAAAGAATGGATCGAATAAAAGATTCTTACACAACATTAAGAAATGAGTTTACTAAATTTGGAGAAGGAAAACTCATATATATGAATGATTTAGATAGAGGAATATATGATAATGTAAATTCTCCAAAAGATAAAAATTTAAATAGTTTTCTTTATACAGATAAACTTGATTTAAGAATAGATCAAAATGGTAGACTTTTATTTAGTGGTGATGGTATAGATGAATTTTATTATAATAAACACAAAAAATTATTTAATGAAGAGGTTGGTATTGCTAAATTTATACCTTTAAAAACTAGTTTATTTGATCCTATTTATGAAGTTTCATTAAAAAGGGGAAAAGATGCTATTAATAAAAATGATAATGATTTTAATAAAAACTTAATAAAGAAACTTGTAACTAAATCTAGCAAAGAGGAGTTAGTCTCTGGTCTTATATCAAAAATTTTTGCTGATGAAGCAATATCTCCAGATTTAAATTACGAAAGTCAAGATATCATAGATTTATATAGTGATGATGAAGAAAAATCTTCTGCTGCCAGAACAAGGTTAGAGGAAATATTATCTACCAGCCTTATAAACATGTACGATGCACAAATTAATGCAGGCAATAACGAAAGATTAAGATTATTAGAAGAAGCAAGACTTCAAAAAGAGAAAGAAGAAGCAGGAAAAGAAACTTTATCAGTTGAGGATCAAAGAGTAAAATCTATAAGAACTGATATTGATACAGCCTTCAGTGTTGTTCCAACAGAAAAAGATACCCCAGCGTTTCGTGCTCAAGAAGCAGAAAGACTTAAAACAGAAAAATTTATTGGAACAGTTAAAGATGAAAAGGGAAATTTGTATACAACTACAAAAATAAAAGGGGGAGCTTTGCCAGAAGGAGCTATTAAAATAGAAGAATCTATTTCAGATACAAGAAAAAGAAATTTAAGAGATTTAGCTAAACAATATAAGAAAAATTTAAATAAAAGATATGCTAATTTAGGTTTTAGTTTTGAAGTTGTAAATAATAAGGAAGGAATTCCTGTTTTAGAAATACTAGATAAAGATGAAGTTGCGTTTCCTCAAACATATCGAATAGATGATATTAATTTAGATGAAACAAAAGAACTTTTAACTGAATTTTTATTTAATCAAGGATTTAAACCAACAAAAAGTGATCTTAACCCTACTAGTGGTTTAACTTTTTAATAAATAGTATATGAATGAATTTGTAATATTTATTTTACCTGACGGTTCTGAGAAAAAAGTTAAAAGAGAGAATATGGGTGCGTTTAGAATAAATAATCCCGGTTCTAAAATTAAACAGGAAGATGCTGTTGATATTCAACTTAGAAAACAAAAGGAACAAGCAGAGAAGGATTTAAGTGAAGTAGTTAATATAGATAAGCAAGGTAGATCATTATTAAATCAGAATATACCTAAAACTTCATCTTACTATCAAAGATTAAGAGAAGCAGAGCAAGATTTATCTGATGCAGAACTTAGTATAAAATCAAAACAGGAACTTGCTAACACAACTAAGCAGTCTGTAGATATAATAAGTGATAAATATAAAGATCCAGATTTATTTTCAAAAGAACTTATTTCCAGAGAAGCGCAGTATTTGGGCAAAGGCGTTTATTTGCCTAAAATAGAAAAAGAAGTATATAAAAATTTAACTGATGAGCAAGTTGATGTAGGCTTAAATCTTTACAATGTTTTATCTGAACAATATGGAAGAAATCCTACTCAAGAAGAATGGGAGTACCAATGGAGACAACAACTTTATGATAATGAATTAAGTGAAACAGTCCAAAAAGTAACAATAGAATCAGGTAAAAATTTAACAGAAAAACAAAGAGAAGAAATTGTATCTATAGAAGCTCCAAAAATTAAAGGTATTAGTGAAGAAAGAGATAGAGTAGAACTTTCTATGAGTGAAGTTAGGAAAGTTATAAAACAACAATCTGATCTTCTTGAATCTTCTAATGAATTTAAGTATGTTAATAATTTTGAAAAAGAAATAAAAGACCCTTTAATACAATATATTATAGGAGAAGGACAGGAGTTTTTTGTAATTAATGATAAAAAAATTCCTAAAGATTTAGTGGATAGATATAATACTTCATTACAATCTGTAAGAGAACAACAAAAAATTATATCTGATCAATATGGTCTGTATGAAAAACAATATGATTCTTATAGAAAGTTATCTGATAAGGTTCTTTCAGGTGAAACACAACTTGATATATTAAAAAGAGATTTTGATACTGTGGCAAAGGCTGCTAATTTAAGTAAAAACTTTGTAAAATCATCGGGTATTGGTCTTGCTGAGTATGCAAGTGTTTTAATCGCACCAAAAGCGAGACCTTATTTTGCTCAATTAGCAATAGAACATAGGAAAAATGCGGCACAAGAAAAAGCAAGATTTTTACCTGACATTAAATTTGATGAAGCATTTGACAGTGTTGACAATTTTTCAGAATTTATATTACAAGAAGCAGCAATACAAATACCAATAATGGCTTCAATAGCTGTTACTGGTGGAGTAGCTTCTGCTGCTGGTTTAGGGGCTATGGCTTCTAGTGCAGCAGCTGCAACATTTATAGGAGTTTCCTCTGCAGGTTCGCAACTTGGAGATATGGATTATGAGGAAGATTTAGCTAACAATGATAAATTTGATTTTAACGATATAAATAGAGGTGACTTACAAAAGTTTTTAGTAAGCACAGGCTTTGGTTTGCTTGAAGGAGGATTAAGTGCACTTCCGACAGCAAGAATATTTAATGCAGCAGGTAAATCTTTTGCTCAAGGATCTAAAGGATTAGTCACAAAAGGTGTTAACAACTATGTTAATAAACGAGTTTGGTCCGGAGTTATGGAGCCAACTTTTACAGAAACTTATACTGAAGGATTAACTCAATTAGGTCAAAACTTTATCACAGGTAATCCTCTTTTCGAAGGTGTAGGTCATGCAATGTTTTCAGGTGGTTTTTTTGGTTTTGCTGTAAATTCAATGCCTACAATAGCCTCTTTAGCTATAACAAATTTTTCTGATTACGATAAAAAAATAGAATTTAGAAAAAATGTATTTAAAATTGCTCAGTTAAAATCAGAGTTTGAATCTAAATATGGATCCGGTGATGGTTCAGTTTTTCTTGATTCTAAAGAAAATACACCAGAAAAAACTGCTGAATATAATGAGCAAAAAAAGATAGTAGAAGATCAAATTAATACTCTTAATAAGAAAAATGATGAAATACTAATAGAAATAGATGAAAATGTAAGATCATTATCTGAAGAATCATTTAATGCATATACAAAAGCAACCATAGAACAAGAACAAATAAGAAATGAAGTAGAAAAAATAGTAGACAATCCTGATTACAAACAAACAAGACAAGATAGAATAAATATTTTGCAAGAAAGATTTAACAAACTAGCAGAATTAAAAGATAAATTTAGAAATGTTAAAGATTTTGGTAACATTTATTCTATGCTTGAAAACTCTGATCCTGAAGAATATAAAATTATAACTGAAAAAGCAGAAGCGGCTGTCAGAAAAGAAGAGGGATTAGATTCTGTTTCTGAACTAAATACTGAGAAAGTAGAAAAGAAAAGATTTGACATATATTTAGATAGATTAGTAGAAAAGGATATAGCAAACACAAGATCTCTTATTAAAATTATTAATGATAAAAAAGAAAAAGTAGATCTTCAAGTTTTTGAAACTCAAGAGGAGATTAGTGAGTATGTAAAAAATGTAAGAAGCGAAATAACACCTGATGAAAAAATAGATTTACTAGAATATGCCAATGGTGCTATAATTAAAAGAAAAAAAGGAAAGAATACCATAATACTTACAAAAGAAAATATAAAAGAAAACAAAAGAACTAGAAGTGGAGTACATGAAATATCTCATCAATTATTTGCAGAAGCATTAAAAGATGTAGATAATAACATGAAAAAAGAACTTGCTAATAATATATACACTTGGCTTTCTACCACTAACGAAAGTGCTTTTATAGAAATGTTTAGTGGATATTATGAAGGTCAAACTGTAGAAGGAGATGGTAAAAATTTTATAGCAGAAGAAGTTATTGTTGGATTTATGGAGAGGGTTGCTGAAGGAAAGATAGATTTGACTTCAAGAGAAAACAGAGGTTTTCCACAACTTCTAGGTAATATTGTAAACAAAGGATTATCTAAGTTTGGTAAAAGTGCTAAAATTAACTTTCAAGGAGAAAAAGATATTATAGATTTTTTATCAGGTATAGCTAAGTCTTTAGAAAAAGGTATTATAGACCAAGAAAGTATAGATGCTATTAATGAAAAAGCTAAAGAAAGAAAAAAGAGAATAGCTGAAACTAAAAAATCTACAGGTGAAAAGAAATCTGAAATGTTATTATCTCAAGGTATAACACCAGAAATGACTGAAAGATCCGATAGGCTTCAAGAAATATATGAAGATGAAGGTGACAATGGAGCTTGGACAGCACTTGAAGAGGGTTTGTTTGATACAACAATAGAAAAAGTAATTAATTCTTATTTAAGAAGAAGGTATCGTTCATTAAAAACTCCTGAAGCAGAATCTGCTAAAGTAAAAGAAGATATGATTTCTTCTTTAAAATATGATCCTAATGGCATAGTTGATTTATTTAGAACTTACGATGTTGAAAAAGGTCCTTTAGGTGCTTATGTTTCTAAATATTTAAAAATTAGATCTAATAAAATACTTAAAAATGCAACAAAAGATAAAGCTGAACCAAGCTATTCTGATGCAGAATCTCAGTATTTAACTGAAGCCAGTGTGGGTGATTTTGTTAATGAAGAGTCACTAGATTCAGTAGAAGAAATAGAAGATATAGACAATGAGCTATTAGATCCTAAAACTTTATTAGATGAAAAATTAAGTGAGCAAGCTATTAAAAATGTTGCATCTAGAATAGATGAAGTATCTGAAAAATCAAAAACATTTAAAGATTTACCAGATTTATCTGAAGAAACTACAGCGGAAAGATTTGGTATTCCTGTTGATAAGGTATCTCTTAAAAAGAGATTTACTCAAAATGAGTTAAAAAGTGCTTTAAGTAATTTAAAAGAAATAGCTGAAGACTTTATAAAAATATTACCTGAAGGTGCAATCACTGACCCAGCAGTTAGAAAAGATTTGTATGGAACTGCTACAGGATTACCTACAAATATATTAGAAAATTTTTATGTTAAAGGTGATAGAATAGACACTAGATCAGGACTAAAAGTTTTTGATTTAAAAGAAAATATAACTGTACAGGATTTTTATAATGCCATAGGATTAGAATCTGATGCTTCAATACCTAAAAGAGTAGATGTAAGATCAGCTGAAGCACAGACAGCAAAAGGGTTGGTTAACTTGTTTGGTAGACTTGTTACTAACACAACAGCAAGACAAGAGCTTGCTAAAAGAGTTGGAACTGAACAAGAGATTCTAAATATAGAATCAGGTAAAGCCAATCTTATGTTAAGTGCAGGAAGAATTAACTTTGAATTATTACCTAAAAAGACCAAAGAAGAATTTATAAAAAGTATTGGTTTTAATAATGAATTAGTTTCTATTGACTATGAAAAAGTTGATAAAATTAGAAATAATGTTTCTTTAGCAAGAATTGCTCAGTTAAAAGCTGAAAAAATTAATTTAGATGAAAACTCTTATGAAAAAGTTATTTATGATGATACACTAAAATTAGCAATAGCAAGACTTGGTGGTTATGTGGGGGAACACATGTTTATTGATTTTCATTTACCATATAACACTGATAATTTTGGTATATTCCCCACAAGTGCTGGAACTCTTAGAACAGCAGAAGATGTGTATTTTTATTATTCAGATAAAAAAGATAATGAATTAAATCATAGTGTAACAAAAAAATATGCAGATACATTTGGGGCTCAATTAAAAAATGAACTTTTAGGGAGAGTAGGTAAGTATATTACATTAAATAAAAAAACATATCAACTCTTTGATAGAAATAAAAAATTTTTTAATGAAGAAAGTGATATTAATTTACCAGAAAAAATAAAAAATATAATATTAAATCGTGACACTGATTTATTTTTTGATTTTGGTGACGCTTACAAAAAAATTTCTGGACAAAAAAATCCGGGAACAATATTAAATTTAGACTTAGCTAAAAAAGCAAAGAAAAAAATTAAACCAGCAAATTATAAAACAATAATAAGAAATAATAACCTTTTTGAAGAATTAATTCTTAATCCCTATATTGAACAAAATGTAGAACTTTTATTTTTTAAATTTAAACCTTACGCTTTAAATAAAGAATTATCAGACGCAACAGGCTTACCTATGTTGTATGAAAAAGATTTAGTAGATGGACAAAGAATGTATCCACAGTTTTACATTAAACCAGAGATAGGATTAACCGCTACACCAGCAGATAAAACAAAGGCTTATTTTGGTATAAGATATTCTCCTGAAATGACAGAAATAAATTCTAGAAATTTATATAAAGATCACAAAACTAATCAATTATTCTCTAGTAAGTTATTGCAGGATAGATTAACTAATTATTTTAAAGCTAAGAAAGAAGGTACAGAATTACCTAAATTGTCTGAAGCAGAAATAAGAGAAACTTATGGTTTAAAAGAAGGTGAAACCTCAATTTACTTTAGTAGACCTATGGCTTTAAAAAATAAGTTTAATAAAATTTTAGAACAAAATAAAGGTGTATCTGCTAAAAAAATATACTCAGACGCTGAAGCAGAATTTGCAAACGCACAAAGGGGTATATCAAAAAAGTTTGGATATTTTGTACCTCCTACTGCAGAGGATTTTATGGGTTTAATATATTCTTTTTTAGGTAAAGGTAAGATTGGAGATGAACAAAAACAATTCTTTGAAGAAGCTTTAAATCTTCCTTACAAAAGAGGTGTAGCTGCACTAGAAAGTTCTAGACAAAAAATGGCTGATGATTATTTTTCTTTAAGAAAAAAATATAAAGATGTTACAAAAAAGTTAGGGAAAAAAATACCGGGTGAAGAATTTACTCATGATCAAGCAATAAGAGTATTTCTATGGAGAAAAAATGGATTTGATTTATCTAAAGATGTTAGTGAAGGTGGGGCTGGTATTAAAAAAAGAGAATCAAATAAACTTTACAGAATAGTAGCAAATGACCCTAGATTGTTAGAGTTTGCTTTAGGTGTAGAAAGAATTATTAATGAGCCTAAAGGTTATGTTGAGCCAACTAAAACTTGGCTTGTAGATACTATAGCCGCTGATATGGATGGATCTTTAAATAAACAAAGTAGAGAAAGACATTTAAAAGAATTCATAGAAAATAGTAAGGAAATATTTAATAAAGAAAATTTAAACAAGATACAAGCTATTTATGGGAAAGTGTTTAGAGAAAGTTTAGAAAACTCTTTACATAGAATGAAAACAGGCATAAATAGAGAACAAGGTAAAGATAGAGAAGTAAATGCAGTTGAAAACTTTATAAACCAATCTACCGCCACAATAATGTTTTTAAATGTTAGAAGTGCACTATTGCAACAAGTGTCTTTTGCTAATTTTGTAAACTGGAGTGATAATAACATATTAGCTGCTGGTGCTGCTTTTGCAAACCAACCTCAATTTTGGAGTGATTTTAGTAGACTTTTTAATTCTGATAAATTAAAACAAAGAAGAAAAGGGTTAAAGTTAGATGTTAATCAAGCTGAATTAGCAAATTCTGTTGCTGGTAGCAAAAACAAATTAAAAGCTGCATATAATTATATGGTTAAAATAGGGTTTGCTCCAACACAAATTTCAGATAGTTTTGCTATAGCTCTCGGTGGTGCTAGCTTTTATAGAAACAGAATTAAAACATATTTAAAACAAGGGTTGAGTGAATCTGAAGCTGAATCTAAATCACTTGAAGATTTTTATTCTATAGCTGAAGAAACACAGCAATCTTCAGATCCTGCTTTAATATCTAAACAACAAGCTGGAACTTTTGGTAGATTTATACTTGCATTTAATAACGTGGCTATGCAGTATAATAGACAAATAAAAAAATCATTTTTAGACATTAAAAATAAAAGGGGTGATGGTATAAGGTCATTCGAAGAAGGGGCTTGGAAAACACATCTCTCAAAAATAATTTATTATGGTGCAATTCAAAATATAGCTTTTAATAGTCTTCAAAGTGGTCTTTTCTTTTTGTTGTTTGATGATGATGAGGAAGAGAGAGAAGCAGAGCTTGCAAAAAAGGGTATTAAGGGCGATTGGTTTTCAAAAGAAGGTAAAGATGATAAGGCTTTTATAAGTAGTAAATGGTTTAGAGTGCTTAATAATTCAATTAACACAATAATAAGAGGCACAGGCTTAGTTGGTGCTGGTTTAGTTGCACTTAAAGATACTTACATTGAATATAGGAAACAGGATGAAAAAGGATTTTTAGGAGAAACAGGTAAAATCATAGCTTCTTTAGCAAATGTATCTCCAACTTTAGGTAATAAAGTCAACAATTTATATCAAGTTGGTAATGTATTAAAATTTGAAAAAGATTTAATTAAAGAACAGAACAAAGGTTTTAAGGATACATTTCCTTACTTTCAAATAGATAATCCTATATATGAAATAGCAGGTAGAAGTATAGAAGCTTCAACTAATATTCCATTAAATCGTTTAAGAACAAAAGTTATAAATTTTGGAGCAGCACTTGATTCTAATAATAAAAATTATCAAAGAATAGCCACAAGCATGGGTTGGTCTACTTGGAATATTGGTATTGAAAACAAAGATCAAGATCGTATAAAGGCAGGGATAAAAGAAAGAAGAAAGAAAGAGGGTATTAAAAAAGCAAAAGAAACCAGAAGAAAAAATAGATTAGATAAAAAAATGGAAACAGCTAAAAGACTTAGAGATATAGTTGATAATTAAAAAAAATAATAAATAGGTAATAATAAAGATATAAAACAATATAAAATATGGCACAAGAATTAGGGAGTGGTACAAATATGGGAGTTGATGTAGATGGAGATGGTAAGCCTGATTTTCATTTAACGCTAAAGTCTATAGGTTTAATCGTTGCAGGAATATTTACATTGGGTGGCATGTATTTTAAATTACAAAATGACATCGAAGAGGCAAAGCTATTGCCACCAGCTGCGATAGAAAGGAAAGAGTATGATTTAAATCATGCTTGGATGTTGGATCATGTTAGTGATTTAGAGGAGGATGTTAAGGATCTCAGAAAACACATTGAAGATTTACAAAAAGATCTATACAAGAAAAAAGACAGATAATGAAACTAGAACTAAAAAGATTTAGTAGCAAAAGTGATACTACTTTAGGGTTACTATTTGTTGATGGAGAGTTTGAATGTTTTACACTAGAGGATGAATATAGAGAGGAAAAGATAAAAGGTGAAACTAGAATACCTGCAGGTACTTATAAAGTAGAAAAGCGTGAAGTTCTTAGTGGTTTAACTAAAAAGTATAGAAGTAAATATCCTTGGTTTGATTATCACTTTATGCTTCAGGATGTGCCTGATTTTCAGTACGTTTACATTCACATAGGGAATGATGATGATCATACCGATGGTTGTTTACTCGTGTCAGATGCTGTTAAGTCTAATAGGTTTGATCAAAACAACAACTTAAGTAATTCAGGTCCAGCATTCAAAAGACTTTATCAAAAAATGAGTGACGCTGATATTATAAATATTAGTGTAACTGATTGTTGCACTGAGTGTAACTGCACATGTAAATAATAATTATGTATATTCAAACAAGCTCACCATTTACTAAATTAAGGAAGACCACCAAAGGTAAGGGTCGACACTTTCTTACAGCAAAAGAAGGTGCCGGAATGACAGCTGCAGGTAGGGCTGCATATAATAGAGAAACAGGTGGTAATTTAAAACCACCACAACCACAAGGTGGTAAAAGAAAAAAATCTTTTTGCGCTAGGTCAAAAGGTCAAATGAAAATGCATAGAATAAATTGTTCAAAAACACCAGAAAAAAGAATCTGTGCTGCAAGGCGTAGGTGGAAATGTTAATATTATGAAATCAAGAGGATTAGGAGATAGTATAGAAAAATTTACAAAGGCAACAGGAATTAAAACTGTTGTGGATAGAGTATCTGAAGGATTAAATATTCCTTGTGGATGTGAGGGTAGAAGGGATGCATTAAATATATTATTTCCATATAAAAATAAAAAGAAATGAAGGAAAATAAAGAAGAAGAGTCACCTTTTAAATTAAAGGATGCATGCTATCATAAAGTAAAAGCTAGGTATAGAGTATTTCCATCAGCTTATGCTAGTGGTGCTATTGCTAAATGTAGAAAAGTGGGTGCTGCAAACTACGGTAATAAGTCTAAGAAAAAATAAAAATGAAAGGTCTGTTTAAGGATTTTAATGTAAGTAAGTTTAAAAACAAAAAACCTCCCGGAAATAAATCACTAGGTACTTTCAAAGAAATAAAAGATCTTAAAAAAATAAAAGGTGATAGAAAGTTTGTTGAAGATAAGGATGATGTTTTTGAATCATTTAAATCTGTTGCAAATAAAAATAACATAGATTACCCTTCTAAACTTGTAAAGAGTTTAATTGATGATAGCTCTGATGTTATTCTGGAGCTTAAAAAACATTATAAAAGACCTAGACCTAAAGTTGTGGCAGAGGAAGTTGGGGTGAAGCTTGATGACATAGAACTTAAGACTATGAAAACTCCGTCATATCCCTCTGGTCATTCAGCACAAGGATTTTTAGTTGGTAAAGTATTAGCAGATAAATATCCAGAGGCTTCAAAAGATTTTATGAAAGAAGCTAAAGATATATCCTACAGTAGAAACGTAGCAAAAGCACATTACAAATCTGATTCTAGATTTGGTGAACAGCTTGGCACTTCTATGTATGAGCATGTAAAAGATAAAGTATAATGGCAGTAAGGAAAACAAAAGAAGGTGCAAATCTAAAAAGATGGTTTCAAGAAAAATGGGTGGATGTTAGAACTGGCAAACCTTGCGGTAGAGGTAAAAGTGAAGGTAGGGGTACGCCTTATTGCCGACCAAGTAAAAGAGTGTCCAGTAAGACTCCGAAGACAGCAGGTGAGATGTCCGCTGCAGAGAAAGCAAAGAAGATTAGAGAGAAAAAGAGTCTGGGACAACCAGCAGGTAAACCTAGAAGAGTAAAATCTCTAAAAAGAAAGTAACGTGTATAGCATTATACATCCCAACACCATATAGGTGTTTCTTCTCCCATATAAGCACATTCTATATTGAAAGAAAAATACTCCATAGCTTCCTCGCTACTCATATCTTCCTCTAATATATCCAAACATCTCTTAACACTATATATAAGTCTAACAGGATCATTTGATTGATCTACACCTAATATAGCATTATCAAATCCGTCTGCTTTAAGTAATTTAAAGTCTTTGTATATTTCTAATATTTCAGACATTATCCATCACAACTTAAACAATCCTCATCCATAGCTTTTTCAGCTATATCCCCTCTAAGAACAGATTCCGTTCTAGTATAATACAAAGTCTTTATCCCTTTCTTCCAAGCCTCAAGGTGAACTTTGTTCACAAACTTAGGATCTACTTGAGAAGGGAATGCTAAGTTCAGACTAACGGACTGATCTATGTACTGTTGTCTAATACCTGCTTGATTGATTAACTCTAATTGATTTATCTCCTTAAAAGTTTTAAATACGTCTTTGTTATGTTCACTTAAAAAATCTAATCCCTGAACAGATCCTCCGTCAGCTAATATCTTCTCCCAAACTTCACTAGTGTTCATGTCTTGTTCTTGTAAAACTTTCTCCAGAGTAGGGTTTTTACGTATGAAAGTACCCTTTGCACTTTGTTCAGTAAATACATTAGCAGCCCAAGGCTCAATGCCGGGACTAATATTACCACTAAGCTTACTATTACTAACTGTAGGAGCAATAGCTCTAAGATGAGTGTTCCTAAACCCTGTACCAACGCACCATAACGGTTCTCCGTACTTATCAGCAAGAGCCATACTAGCTCGTTCACTTTCGATTTTAATTTGGCTAAATATCCTTCTTGTTTCATGTTGTGCTAATAATCCTTCGAAGGGTAATCCCTTCTCTTGTAAATATGTGTGCCAACCCAATACCCCTAGTCCTATGGCTCTACCTTTTTCAGCAGACCTTACAGAGTTTTCAAATCCTTTCAGACCCTTTGCCCTTTGTATGAACTCTTGCATAACACCGTCTAAAAAGAATGTGCTATCATATATTAAGTTAGTATCTTTCCATTCATTATATTTTGCTAGATTTAAACTAGACAGACAACAAACAAAACTATGGTTCTCATCTGTATGTAAGGTAATCTCTGAACATATATTTGTCATAAATACTTTCAAAGCGTTGTCTTTGTATGCAGGTGGATTTGCTTTATTCACATTACCTTTAAACATTATATAAGGTTCTCCGGTAGCTTTACGTTTCTGTAAAAGCGCACCCCATTTCCTCCTTGCAACTTTATCTCCTGACCCCAACTTCCTCATAAACTTATCACCAACAACTGCACATTGATGCATATTAAGTGATTGTCTGTTTACATCACCTTTAGGTTCACGTATGTCTAACCAATCTTCAAAATCTGCATGCTCAATGTTTAGGTTGACACTTGCCGCACCTCTTCTTACAGATCCTTGATTAGTTGCTAATATAGTAGAGTCATATACTTTACAGAAAGGTACAACACCATCTGATGTCCCATTGTTAGTTATATTAGCACCGGCAGGTCTAATTTGATTAATACCAATACCAACACCACCACCATGCTTTGCAAGCAACATCATCTCTAGATTTTTAGATCCTATATCATATATAGAGTCAGCTACATCAATACCAAAGCAACTGATTGGTAAACCTCTATCTGTCCCTGTATTAGAGAGGACAGGAGACGCTAAACATAACCAACCATTCCAGATGTATTCAAAAAATTTTTCTTCCATCTCAGGCTTGTCTAATCGCCTTGAGATAGTTTTTGATACTCTTTCATAAGCTTCCTTTGGTGTTTCATTGGGTAGTAAATACCCACCTTGAATTGTTTTCTTGTAGACATCACTATCTGCCCAAGAAGGGTAATCCTTACCCTTTATCCATCTATTACTACTAGTCATTTATTTTTTTTATTTAAAAAGGTGTATTAACCAAGCCGTTAAGCCATTAAGGTTTAATATTACTAAATTCCATTGTCTTCTTGATGTTGTCTGAACCATTACAAGTATAAAACCTACTACATATAATTCAGCTGAAATAGACCATTGAGCAGCAATTAAAAATCCACTACCCATATAACCTATCCTTTCGTACATCTTCTCCCAAGGAGAGAGACTTCTCCTCCTTACAAGTTGGCTTTCTATTTTACCAAATATCCTCGAAATCCTCCCCTTCATTTGCTTTACTGTAATCTGTAGGTCGCATAGCAAAAAAATCTGTATGTGTATGACCTCCGGTTAAATGATAAAACCAATCTAAATTTGATGCCGCTTCTTTATCGTAAACAAACATCCTAGATGTGACTTCATCATAACCAAGTTCCCTTAACTTCTCATTACATCTTTTCCTAATAAACTGTTTAAGGTCGTAAGATTTAATCCCTTCTATGTCACCCATCTCAAACATCTTGTCAATGTATTTTTCCTCAAGTTCTACCATTGTTTCAGCGGCATTTTTTATACTATCTCTACAAGTAGATCTAAGGGTTGGGTCTTCATCACACATGTGATTAAATAGTTGACAACCCATCTTTGAATGTAAGGATTCATCCCTAACACTCCACTTCATTTGTTGACCAATTCCTTTAAGAAGATTACGCATTTGGAAAGAATATAACACAGCAAAAGCACTGTAAAGGCTAACACCCTCTGCAAAAGCGGAAAAGATTGCAAGTGATCGTGCAATCCCCACTGTTTCGGTCCCGGTGTATCCCACGAGATTATCAAATCTCTGAGATGTAGCAGGCTCATGTAAAAACGCTTCAAAATCATCTAATCCTAATGTTTCGTTTAAATAACTATAAGCTACTGCATGTATTGTTTCTTGCGAACCAAACATCATAGCCATTTGTTGTATCTCATGTTTTGGAAACCATGATACTACATTTTGTGTCCAATAATCTGATACTGCACACTCGGTTTGTGCAAAACCTAGTAGAATATTTCCTACCAGATTCTTTTCTTCAGGTGTTAATCTTTCATTCCAATCCTTAACATCTCCTGACATTGGTATTTCGGTGTGTAGCCAAAATGCTTGAGCTTGCTTTAACCACCCTTCAGTATAATACTCAGGGTACTCAAATGGCTTGTAAGCTATTCTATTGTCAAATAATCCCATATTTATTTTTTTAACAAGTTTGATTCTAAATTTTCAATTCTCATTTTATAATTATCAGCATGAACCGTATGCCTATCATCAACACTACCTTTTACCCAAAGTTCTGACTTATCTAAAAAATCTTTTCTGCTGATATCTCCACAATACCATATATTTTCAATATCATAGTATTTTTTGCGGACACCTTCTCCTTCTGTCCTCTTAAACTCAATACTTAAAAAACAATATGTATCTGGTTTTTGATGAAGACTAGTTTTAGCTACAGAAACACGATAATTATCCTTTGGTTTTACTGTTCTTCTTTTTGTTTTTAATTCAATCCTTTGATTTTTATATAAAATATCGTGATTGTAATCATCTGTAGGTTTAGTCCCCCAATATTTTGCTAAAGCTAACTCAGCTATTCTAGCTGCTGCATTGGCTCTACCTTTTGTTATTGAGTTATTAAGAGATCCAAGGTCTTTAGACCATTTGTGAGCCTCTTTAATCATTTCTTTTGTATGAGGTATTTTGGTTATTTTATCCATCTTGTCTGTTTTTTAAAATTAAATAAATTGTTTTATCACACTCCTTATTGGTTTGTGGTTTATATAGGTTTCTATCATCCCCTATCTCTTGCATGTGTTTCTTGAATAACTTCCATCTCATTGGAAAGGATTCATTTGCCCTACCCTTAGTTTCTATTACAAAGTCTTCACCTACAAAATCAGGGGTATATCTAATACCTAAAACTTTTTTATCTCCTCTATTAATATATTCACCCTTCCCATTATTCTGTCTCTCATGTGCTTGACTATTAAATTTAAACGATTCAATAAGTGTAAAATTTTCTCCTTCATATTCAAATTTTATTTTTGCTTTCTTTAAAGCTATGTACATATATTTTTCTAACCCTGATGCAAAATCAATACCATCATAGGTTATTTTTTTAGATACAACCGGACCTTTTTTTCTTTTATATTTAAAGACCCTGTTCATAACTATCTCTCCTCATTAAAAACTCAGCTTTCTCTTTTTCAACTAAAGCAAGATGTTCTAGTTGTTCCCTTGCAGTTTGTATATAAACAACTGCATCCATAAGTTCCTCTTGAGTATCTTCTAAGTACCCTGCTAAACTTTTCATTCCTGATATTCTCTCCTCATGCAAAGACCTCCCATATTTTTTCATACCCACCTCACTTCTCTCCGCATACTTTCTTATGACCCTTTCTACTACGGGATCTTCAACATTTAATTTAATATTATTTTTTGTATTTTTCATAATAGTATCTTCTATATTCAAATATTTTCTCCCAAATTGTAGTTGGAGTATAGGTTTCTGGTGATTTATATGTTTTACCTCTTATGTCTATTTCAACATACCATTTCTTTTTCCTATATCCTATCTCCACCGGAGTTATAAATATACGATTCCTATGACACCACAATCTTATATCAAGATCTTGTGTTGTTGGATTGTAGTTACCCATGTATTCTACTTTTCTTCCCAAGGCAATGGATCTCCGTCATCTACAACTAATGGTATGTAGCTTCCGGAATTTCGCTCCCATGTAAAGTGAGCTTCTGCACCGTTTTCGCCTAGGTTTTGAAATTTTACTTTTAACACTTTTACTTTTACGGTTTTAGCTTCGTAGTCTCTGTGAACTAAAAGACCATGATAACTAGCATCGTACCATTCACCACCACCTTTAATATTGTACATGTTTGGTTCTTCGGTCTTACCATCCTTGTCTTTGTACATCTTGGTGGGGTGTGCTACTACTATAACAAGTACATCATACTTTTTTGCAAAAGATTCAATCTTGCTAAGATAGTCCATTGTGTAAACATTCACATCACCTGACCCATCTAAACTTCTAACTTTATTAAATGGATCTATTACCAAACACTTAATCCCTTTCCTCTTGACGAGTTCTGCACCCTTTTTCAATACAGATTCTAAGTTATAAGTGTCCATGTCGATAAAGAAAAAGTTATCATTAACATGCTCAGTCACTTCATTCCACTTATCACTACCTATCTCAGATGCCGGAGGCATGGTTCCCCATACTTTACGCATTAATTTATGTGCATGCATGTGAATAGGGTGATTCTCCGGTGATGCAAAAGCTGTCTTCCAATGATAGTTCTTGTTATAACCTACCACCATCTGATCAACAAAGTCTGATTTACCCGAACTTGGTATACCGGTTACAGTTATAAACTGCCTAGTGTATGTAGAGAATATCTTATCAAAATTATCTATTCCGATTTGGTAACCGGGTTTGAATCCGTTCACAACAAAATCCTTCAAATCATCTTCGACATCTCTAAGTGTTGACACACCCTCTAAAGGAACTTGTGTCGCTTTGTTTATTACATTGTTTAGCTTCTCAGATCCAAACTCCAACAAATATTCGTTGGCATCCTTACACCCATTGAAGTCTACAAGATAACAAACTTCAGCACCTAGTCTACGTATAAACTCTTGACGCAAAGCCTGACCGGCATCATCAGCATCAACCGCTAATACAATTTTAGTTTTGTCTTCAAGGTAATCTATACAGTTGTCTAAATAGTCTAGATTATTAGAGTTTAATGTAGCACCATTGGGAACTGATATAGCATTCTTAATGCCGGATTCATGTAGTGCTAAAACATCCATCTCACCTTCAACTATCACACAAGAATCATAACCTACAACTGAATTTATATTGTAGAATATTTTCTCTGCACCTTTAAATAGCTTAAAGTTCTTTCTACCGTCCCTATACTTTATGTTGATCAACTGATCCCCCATAAAATAATTGAACTTAATAGTGTTCTCTTTTTGATTGCTCTGAGGCATAAACTCCTTACCTTCGCTTACACGTAGATCATCAAGTGTTTGTTTTGATATACCTCTAGACTTAAACCACTCTTCAACTTTAGAATCAACCTCCTTAATGGTATTAACTTCAGGTCTTACATAAACCTTTTCACTAGCACCTTTACGTTGGTAGGTGTGTAGTTGGAATGTGGTGTTACAATTGTGACAAGTCCCAAGACCTCTCTCCCAATCGTAGCTTGCGCATTTGGTTTTACGATTAGATGGTTTTCTAGTAGAAGAACACAAGGGACAAGTCCCCTGTGTTTTACCTTCCTCTAGATCATATTGATTAAATTTATCAATAATAAAACCATTAATCTCTATGGTTTCTACATTCATAATCTAAAATGGTAAGTCGTTAGATTCAACCATAGCTTCACTAGCTTTCGCTTGTGGTGCTTGTTGCTGATCATCACGAGGTGCAGGGTCAGGCATTACACCATTCCCCCAAACAACTTTAATGTTGCCTAGATAAGTCTTCGCAGACTTAGACTCTCGTTCTTCTTTACTCTGACTAACCACAATTGGTCCTTGATTACCAAACTGATCAAGTTCATCATTTATTGATATTGATATGGGTAAGTATTTACCTTTCTTACCTTCGATAATCTTATCTTTAGGTATGTTACTTAGGTTTATACTACCGGTTATAATTCCAGCCATAAGCTTATTGTTTAAAAATTAAAAAAAAAATTAAATTAAATTCCAGTTTTACAATGTTTTATTAATGAAAAACTGATTTGGATCAAAGTCTTCTGAATTATAAAACAACTCATAGGCTTCAATCGCTCTTTGTACCTTATCAAGCCCTGATCTGTAAAATTGATCAGAACAATCATAGACACCTATTTGATTAGTGTTCTTGTCTATTACTAAAAACAAGAAGTCGTAATCAAATATTTTCTTGTATATGTATGCTTGACTGTCGTAGTTGTATCTCTTAGCAGAATATTCAAACTTATGAATGTCATTGGTAGTCTTTAGATCTACTATAAGTTTTTCATCCACGTTTATTATATCTGCCTTACCTTTCCACATACGACCCTCTATATTAGAGATGCCCGGCACTTCATATTGATTTTTTGGATTTCTGATTAAATCCCTACAAACATCATTACTTAAAATTTTATCTGTCATTGATTCAATCATGTCCACTTCATGCTCTAATAAGCATATCTCACCACCCGAAGTTTCCTTGTAGGTTTTAGTGTTTCTAGTTGATGACTTGATAATCTTGTACTTCTTTAGTTTGTCAGGTTCTAATATTGCGGTATGAAAATACCCACCTACAACAAGAGGTACAGTCTTATCAAAGGAATTGTGTAAAGACATTGGGTTGAGTAGCAGTTTACTTATGTCTGAGTTGCTAAGATATTTCTTACCAAACTCACCATAGTAATGCTCATCATCCTTAAGCTTTTCAAGTATTTCCTTTTCAGTCATCTTATAATGAAGACTTAATTAGTTCATCAACCCTAGAGGTGTGATTTGTGTTTGTTTTTGCCTTAGTAAAGTCTTCTGACTCATCCTGACCAAACACACCTAGTGCATAGAATCCGGTTAGTTTTAAAACTATCCTTGACATCGCCCTTTTCTCTGCCATAGCTAGAACATAGCTTTGTCTACAGTTTTTAGGGTTAGCTTCACCAAAGGTGGACAACCTCCTGTCGTTCCATGTAGCTGTAGCTTTCACAGCCGCTGATACAGACGGTGTATACTCCACCATCTCATAGTCAATGTCTATATCTGCCACCGCTTGGATCTTGTCAATCCCACTACGAGTAATTATAGTCCACCCTTGTGGGGACTTAAAGGTATCATCCTTATGTAACTCATACTTTTTGTACAAGTCATTCAATATATCGGTCTTACTTCTGGTATTCATAATATAAAAGTTAAATTAAACAAAATTACTATCTACGCTAAGTATAATCCAAAACCTGAGACGGATCTACATTCTCTATTAGTTTTTGAACCGCTTGTTTCTTTATTTTAGAAACCTTAACGTAAGCACTAGACCCTTTCAAGTCCAACGCATCTGCTATCTCTTGTGCTGAATGCTTATTACAATCAAGACCATAACTTAGTCTCAACACTTGATATTCTTTACTGTTTAAATGCTTCCTTAACAAACCTGATAAGTAAACATTCAACAAGTCCATATTCTTTGATTCTGATTTATCCTCCACCTCTAAAGATATGTCTTCCTTGTCTTCATATTCATCAACTGATAAAAATATAGAGTTGAAAAACATAGCCACCATCTTCTCATCTTTACCAAAGTTCTTCCGGATCTCTTGCAACTTATGCTCTGGGATCCTCATGTCTGCTCTATTAATATCTATTCCCCTCCTTATCGCACCCCTTATCCTTTTAGACAAAAAAGCTTTCATTGTATTTTCTTTATATTTAGACTGATTAAATATATTCCAATCAATCCTATCTATTGCTTTTATTAAACCTAAACTACCCTCTTGTATTAAGTCTAGGATATCCATAACACCTGAAGCCTGAGATGCAGTTGAAAACTTCTTCGCTATATTTTCAACTAAAGGTAAAAATCTTACTATCATTTCATCTTTCGTAAGTTCATCGTATGGCTTCTCAAAGTCTACCCTACTAACTCTATTACTCAGATCCTCTTTGTATATTCTATATGTGTTTGCGTTATACTTTTTCATTAAGAATATCCCTCTCAACCTTCAACTCAGTATCCATAGTTCTATGTATAGTTCTTGTTGAACAATTTAATATTTTAGCTATATTAGATATGGTTATCTTTCTTCTATCTCTGTTGATTTCTAACATGCATTCATAAATGCTTTCATTATCAACAATCTTAGATCTACCTACCATCTCACCAACTATCTTTAATTTTTGCTTTCTAGATAGTCCGGTGCCATCTTTAAACACTATTGTTTTTTTCTTGTTTCTAGGTTTTAAAGAAAAGTCATTAGACAAGGCTTGATCTATGTATCTGTCTAAATAACTTTTCTTAATTTCAAAGGTAACAAAACCATTTTTAATTTCAGCTATAAAGTAAATTATTTTCCTAAATTCATCTTCATCCCAATCTATGTTTATGTACCTTAACACCATTATATGCCAAATTAAAGACTTGTATGTAGTTATTTTAGCACTACCATAAAACAAGTTATAATCCTGATATGTACCTTCTTCATAGAAAGATCCCCAATAATACTTTTTAGTTGGAACATCTGTGGTAGGTTCTTTCTTGTACTGAAATCTTCTACGATGCAGATAATCTATGTTCCTTGTATAGTGTGACATTAGCCTGTTACTATTATATATTATATACCCTATTGTCACACTTGTATGTCATCCGATGTAATTTTAATTCTAACCCCTTTCCATTTCCCTAATTTTCTAGAATTTTCTACAAGAAAATCTATTGATTTTTTGTAACGTCTATTCATCACATCTTGAATCTGCCAGACACCATCGAGATTTCCGGCACCTTTAACTTCTATACATTCTCCAAACTCCCAACCTTCTTTTAACATATCTTGCGATACTGCCACCCAACGATGTACCTCTGGACAATCAGGGTTTATAATTGATCCTGATGCGGTGATAAATGGCGTTGAGTCGGTTTGCTCCGGTACTGCGTTATATACTGTTGCAGTTACCAAAATTGCACCTAATAACTTAATCATAATTCTCCTCTTTTTTGATTATCAATTTGATCTAGCTTATTATTAATTTTGTCTATTTTATTTTTAATTATTGCCGCTTTCTCATACTCTTCCTTATCCTCGTATGTGTTTAGTAAAGTCATGAGCCTAGCTAGTTCACCCACCAACAACTCCTCCTCAGTTAGTTGAGTATTGAGTAAAGTAAATAGTATATCGTTGATGTTAAATAGGTCAGCCTCCATTTTTGCTTTAGCTTCCAACATCTTTCTTATTACTATGTCAGCAATCTCATTTTTTTCTTTTTCAGTCATATAAAATTATCATATAGTTTATCATCTTTTTCTTGAAGTTCAACAATACGTTCATACTCTTGCTCCAAATAGCTATCTATCATTGCATCCTCATATATCTCTTCATCAATATAAATTGATAGATCACCCTTCCTAAGTTCTTGAATAAACACTAAGGATAAATCGTAATTGTTGTGAAACACATGCTCATTAAGGAATACTTTACCTGAAGATCCTTCCGGATCCTTATTAATAGTTGGTATGCCTCTTGCATCCTTACTTAAAATATTTTCATTATATTTTGCGACTGTGAGTTTGTATCCATCGGAGGTATAGTCCGAATAGATTTGAAAATCGCACTTGCCAAATGAACTTTGGTCTTTGCATATCTCCGTTTTGTAGTGGTCTAAAACGAAGTTTATTCTATCTTGATCTTCCATATATAATTACAGGTTTTTGGTTTAATTTAATAGCTGTAAGGGGAGGACTCGAACCTCCAAGAGTGTAAAATACACCCACTACCGAGATAGGGTAGCGTGTCTGCCATTCCACCACCTTACAGTGTGCAGATTTTTTTTAAAGTGAATCTGCAAACACTTAAACAACTAAACAACACTATGAATAAACTACACTATGTAGTGTCTTTAATTACTAAACTGTGCTATAAAAGCTACGATAGTAATAATATTTATAATCATATAAATTATGAAGCTGACTATACTATCTTCCTTGTCTAACCATTCTTTATAAGATTGCAAACTTAGCATACTAAATACACCTATCAAACATATTCCGTATATAAATAATTGTGTTTCCATATCAATAATATTTTTTTACTTCTTTAATTTTTCCGCATTTACCACATTTGTCTCTTGACATTGCATTCAATGCACCACATACACACTCCCATGCAATAGCTTTATTGTCGTTCATAAAAGTCCATTCAGGTTTAATCATAAAACTCATTTATTTGATTTAATGATTTAGATCCATAAGACGCATAATCTGTATAAGAGTAAATTAAGGTTGTACCTTTGTTCTGCTTTACCTTATCCATCCATGCGTTCTTAGGTATTGTGTACGTGTAT
>Ga0208158_1000055_pt1 | contig 57712 bp, 47 predicted proteins | sample 8_EtaG_FD_184081 | JGI IMG/M metagenome (GOLD analysis project Ga0208158, IMG submission 184081) | Marine viral communities from the Subarctic Pacific Ocean - 8_ETSP_OMZ_AT15162 metaG (SPAdes) (version 2) | ecosystem: Environmental > Aquatic > Marine > Oceanic | place: Pacific Ocean | collected...
ATTACATGATCGGCTATTACAGTGCGCTGCGACCGCACAAACACAACGGTGGATTGCCGCCGAATGCGGCAGAGAAGGCCTACTGGAAAACTCAAAAGACGGTGGCCTAAAACACTTGACCACTACACAAACCTGATTTGATCATGTCGAATGTGTCCAGAATCCGCGCCACAAACTGGTCTTTCGGGCGAAAGCTGCTTTGGGTGCTGAGTGTCACGTCCTGCTGCAGGTGGTCCAGTAGCTTGTGCAGGCGCCGACGATGCAGGCCAACCGCCGCCTGAACAGGATCGAAAATAACACCAGATAAGGCCGCAAACGCCGCCAGTGTGGCCATAACCGCAACCATCACGCTGGCCGTTGTCGCCAGCGAAGGCTCCGGTGGAAACCAGCTGTAATACCACCCGCCGATGGTTTCACCCAGGATAAAGTCCTGGGCGGCCAGGGTCGTTGCGACCATGGAGGCGAGCACCACTCCAAGCCCAATGCCACCCGGGGTAAACTTCTGGAACGCGAACGCCCCCAACACTGTGCAGGAAATACTGTTGGTGATGTCGGCAGACGCTGTTCGGGTTATCCGGTACTGACTGAGCGCGTCGGCGACCAGCGGTTCAGTCAGTTTGCTAAACTGCTGGTGATCGACCGGCTTTGAGGTATGGCGCTCATAGGCCGCCTCCAGCGCCTCAATCAGGTAGTTCTCAAGTATTGGGTATGCCTGGCCATCATTCAGCAGATCCACCAGGATAAGGTGCGAGATGTGCTGTTGTACCCGTGTCGTAAAACCGGCGGGTAGACGATTTGCCACACTGTGTAGCCACTTCAGGCCTGTGCGCTTGGGGGCCAGAATTTTTACCAGGCATGCCAGCGCGTACACCGGCGCCCACAGTAGGTTGATAGGGGCCCGCAACATGTCCCATCCCAGCGCCATCCGGTTGGTCGCTATGGCACCGGGATAATGAAAATGACGGTCAATAAACGCCGGTACCCGCGCCCGGCAGTCGTCAAAGTAGCGCTCGATGCCTGAGCGGATTGCCTGCTCTATCTCAGCTTCGGATACGTTTTGCTCAGGCGATGTGGCGAGGGGCATAGTGATAGGCGTATCTACAGGCAAATGAGTGTCTCGCGCATTAAACCGCAATTGAGCAAAAATCGGGCTGATTTATTTTTATGGTCTCACCGGCCAACGCACTGCGTTCAGCGGCGGCTATGAAACTGTTTGTGCAGTTGATGAATGGCTTCTGCCTCCGCCGGAAATGGCCCCTCAACCGGAACGCCGGGTACTACGCTATTGATCGGCAGGGTTGCGACGGGCGATTGTGGCGCGTGCATGTCTTCGAGCCAAGAGGTCAACTGCTCTGTGGAGCTGGCGTAAACGATCCGGCCAAGACCAACCCAGCCATGGGCGGCGGCACACATGGGGCAGTGTTCGCCTGAGGTGTATACGGTTGATGCTGCGCGCTCATCCGGCGTCATGTTCTCTGCGGCCCAGCGGGCGATTGCAAACTCGGGGTGCTGGGTGCTGTCGCCTCCCGCCGTCAGATTGTGGCCTTCGTATCTTACTGCGCCTCTCTCATCGACAAGCACCGAGCCAAATGGCGGGTTACCAGTCTCCAACGCCCTGGTGGCTAATTCCACGCAGCGGCCCAAGTGCTTCATTTCATTTTCATCAATCATATTTGCTCCATTACAGTCAGGTAGTGTGTTCTCCTCGCTGTCGGGCTCGGGCTGCAGAGCACTATTTATCAGGGGGCAGCGCCCTGATACTGCCCCCTGCGCCACCAAAATCAGGCTTACTGATTTTCCTTCGGCGTTACTCGCCAGACGGTATTGGAAACATCGTCAGCGACAATGAGGGCTCCGCTCGGGTCCACGGTTACTCCAACCGGTCTTCCTCGGGTTTTTTCTTCTGCCGAGAGAAATCCGGTGACAAAGTCAATGGGCTGACCGGACGGGCGGCCTTCGCTGAAAGGTATAAAAACCACTTTGTAGCCAACCGGATTTGCACGGTTCCAACTACCATGCTCACCGATGAACACGCCCTCCGCAAATTTGTCCCCCATCTCAGGTATTGAAAAATCGAGACCGAGCGGAGCGACATGCGAGCTCAAGCTGTAATCGGGAACAATCGCTGATTTCACCTTTTCAGGATTCTGTGGCCGGACCCGCGGATCTACATTCTGCCCCCAGTAACTATACGGCCAACCATAAAAACCGCCCTCACGGACGGCGGTCAGGTAATCTGGAACCAGGTTCGGCCCAAGCTCATCCCGCTCATTTACCACGACCCAGAGCTGATCTGTTTCTGGCTGAATGGTAAGCGCAGTGGGGTTACGCAAGCCGGTGGCATAAGGCTTGTGCGCACCGGTCTCCGCATTGATCTGCCACACTTCTGCCCGACTGACCTCTGCCGCCATACCACGCTCGGTTATATTGCTGTTAGAGCCGATGCCCACATATAGGAAGCGACCATCCGCACTGGCCGTCAGCGCCTTGGTCCAGTGATGGTTAATCTCTGAGGGAAGTTTCGTAACCTCTTCGGGCGGTCCGCTGGCCTGGGTCCGGCCTTCTTCATAATCAAACCGAACTAACGCATCCTGATTGGCGACGTAGAGATTGTTATCGATCAGGGCAAGTCCGTAAGGCGCATTCAGGTTTTTGGCAAAGACAGTTTGCTCCTCGTAGCTACCGTCACCGTCGCTATCGCGCAGCAGGGTGAGCCGGTCACCGCTCTTGACCGAGGTGGTTCCCTGTGACTTCAGATAACCGGCAATCACTCCTTTCGGCTTCGATAGAGGCGCATTACCGCCGCTCCCTTCGGCAACAAGGATATCGCCGTTGGGCAACACCAGTGTTTGGCGCGGCACCTTGAGATTAGTGGCGATGGCTGTGATGGTGTAGTTATCGGGCACCGTCGGTAGCTGATCCCCCCATTCGGCGGGCTCAGGAATCGTCATGCCTGGCAAGAGCCCTCGTTGGGGTTCCGGGAGTGTCGGATCAGGACCGTACTGTTGTTCCGAATCTGGGACGCTATTTCCGCACGCGCTTAAAACGAGCGCAGCGGTAGTGACGAATAAGATGATGGAGATTTTCATTCTTTTCCTCCTGCGCTGAGACTGGAAAAACCGACCCAGGTTGTTGCGCAGGCCAGCAGGGTAACAATAATCGAGAGAACAAAGCCGGTGGGCATCATGCCCCAAGCATCCCTGGCATGAATCAGGGCGTTAAAGAATCCAACGATCACCAGGGCCAGTAGCAGGAAAAAATAAACGAGGAAAAGTCCGCGGCGGCGGTCGGCACGAAACAGGCCGATAATCGCGCATAACAGCGTGAGTCCGGCGAAGACAAGACCGCCGGCAATCAGCCAGGACGCGAATATGCTCCATAGAATGTTGTACGTCGACGAGTAAGCATAATCACTCAGCGTGGCCCCAAGAAACAGCGGAATGGTTCCAGCAAGCAATATTGCATGCAGCGGATGCAGTACACTTCGGTAAGTTCGGTGGGCAGTAGCCATTATCGCGAGCTCCTTCTTGCTGATTTAGCATAGATTCTATGAGTGGTCGTGCGATGAGCAAGAGTCTCCAATAGCCTCGACTGGAGACTCCTTAGTTATTCTGCCAACCCGCATCCGGTTGGAACCGCTGGCCATAGTGGTCGGCGAGGCTAGCCAGTTGTTGCCGGATATTATCAAACCCACGTTCATGCGCATAGTTCATCGGCCCGCCACGGAACGGTGCAAAACCGGTGCCGAAAACCATGGCCCCGTCGGCCAGGTCTTCCTCGGCAACAACCTTCTCTCGAAGGCAGGCCATACAGGCGTTCAGCATAGGTAAAAGCAGACGATCCAGGGCGTCGTCCGGCGCTGAGGTTGTTGTGTCTTTCTTAACGGCTTTGCCGTCTTTCCATTGGTACAGGCCTTCGCCGGATTTCTTGCCCAACTTTCCCTCTTCCACTAAATCTGTCAGCCATTTTGGGGAATCTGGCATGTTGGTATCCAGGCGCTCCCGAAGCATGTCAGAAACACTGATACAAATATCCAGCCCGACCTGGTCTGCCAGCTCGATGGGCCCCACCGGCATGCCGAAGTCCTCTGCTAGCTTGTCGATGGTTTCCGCCTGAATACCTTCATCCAGCATGGTGATAGCCTCGACCAGATACGGCGTTAACGCCCGATTAACCAGAAAGCCCGGGGCAGTGGCAACAGGTGCTGGCAAGCGGTCGATCTGGCCGACAAAGGCTCTGGCCCGATCATAGGTTGTCTCGGAGATGGCATCGTGTGTGACCACTTCCACCAGCGGCATGCTGGCCACCGGATTAAAGAAGTGCAGGCCTACCAGTCGTTCGGGATTTTTAAGCCCTTCTTGCAGGCTTTCCAATGGAATGCTGGACGTATTGGTCGCCAAAATAGCGCTTTCTTTCAGCTTAGGTTCTGCCTCGGCATAGACCTTGTGTTTGATGTCCGTTTTCTCGGGGACAGCCTCAATGACAAGGTCCGCCTGGCTGACACCGTGGTTCTGGAAATCCGGGGTCATATTATCCAGAATATCGCGGGTTTCTGACCGGGAACGATGCTTCTTCTCGCACAGCTTCGTCAGCCTCCCCACGGCTTGGGCAATCTTCTCCGGCTCCATATCGAACAGGGTGACTTTCAAACCCTGGAAAGCACACCAGCCAGCGATGTCTCCTCCCATTGCACCGGCCCCGATTACATGAACGTGGTGGACTGGTTCCACATCGGCTCGGGTGATGCCTTTCATTTTCTCCCGAAGAAAGAACACGCGCACAAGGTTGCGGGAGGTGTCCGTATTGAGCAGTTGAGCGAAGGACCTGAGTTCCGCCTTGCGCATGGCTTTACCTTGGCCGCCGTGAGTCTCCCACAGTTCGATCAGAGCCTTGGGTGCAGGGTAGTGCTCCGGGGGCGCTTTACTGAATGTTTTTGCGCGCATCTGACGGGCTTGGATCTGCCGCGCAGGGCGGGTGCTCAGCAGGCGCTCACGAAGGCCACTGCCGTTGTGTTTTAGATCCCCCTGAGCTGCAGCGCGAATTGCCGCTGCCACGTGGCGCTCCTGAATTACGTCATCCACAAGCCCCAGTTTTTTAGCCTTGCTGTCATGGGTGTTTTTGCCAGTCAGCATCATGGTCATGGCTTCAATGGGGTCAATCAGTTGGGTGAGACGGTCTGTCCCGCCAAGGCCTGGATGCAGGCCAAGTTGCACCTCCGGGAAGCCCAGTTTGGCTCCGGCAATGGCCAGCCGGTGGTCGCAGCACAGTGCCAGCTCCAGGCCTCCGCCGAGGCAGGCGCCGTGGATCACGGCGATTTTGGTAAATGGCAATGCTTCAAAACGATTGACCACCTCGTGGGCGCGGGAGAGCTTTTTGATCGCCTCCTCTTCGGACTGCAACTCTTTGAACTCGGAAATATCTGCGCCCATGCAAAAACCGGATGATTTAATGGAGCGAAGGGCCAGGGCCTGGGGTGGGTTGTTTTCGAGATCGCCGACAATCGAATCAAGCTCTTCCAGGACATCGGCCGAGAGCACGTTAACGCTCGACTCATGCTTGTCAAAAAGAAGCCAGGCGACATCGTTGATGTCGCGGCTAAGGCGCCAGTGTTTCCATTTGTTCCCGTGGCTGGTCTGGTTGTTCGATTGCTCATTGGTGCTGAATGGCCCCAGCGCCATTTCACGGGCGCTTAGTGCTTTGAGAATATGGCCGGTCATGATGTTCCTCCTTAAAGCTGTTAGACCGTTTCAATCATTATGGCGCCGGCTTGGCCACCGCCAATGCATTCGGTTGCGATGCCGCGCTTTAACTTCTTGCGGCGCAGCGCGTTTACCAGGTGGAGCACAATCCGGTTGCCGCTGGTGCCAACCGGGTGACCCATGGCGACTGCGCCACCATCGACATTCAGGCGCTCGCGATCGAGGCGCCCCATGGGTTCGTCCAGCCCCAGCGCGACGCGGCAGAACTCGGGGTCTTCCCAGGCTGATATGCAGGCCAGAACCTGTGCAGCAAAAGCTTCGTTGATCTCCCAGAGATCGATATCGTTCAGACCGGAGTTATGGCGCTTGAGAATTTCGGTGGCACTAAGGGTTGGGCCAAGGCCCATGATTTTCGGGTCCAGTGCCGACCATTCGCTGTCTTTGATTATGGCAAGCGGTTCCAGCCCATATTCTTTAACCGCGTCTGCCGATGCCAGAATCACCCAGGAGGCGCCGTCGGTAATCTGGGAGCTGTTCCCCGGCGTGACTTGGCCGTAAGGCGGCTCGAACGCTGGCTTGAGCTTGCCAAGGGCGTCTACGGACGTATCTGCCCGCACACCGTCATCCTGCGAATAGAGAGTGCCGTCGGATGTAATGGCGGGCACAACCTCGCCGTCGAGCCAGCCTTCGCGCTGTGCCATGGCCAATCGCTGGTGGCTGCTGACGGCATACTCATCGGCGGCTTGGCGGGTGATGTTGAATTGCTGGGCCAGCACTTCGGCGGTTTGTCCCATGCTCAGGCCTACGATGGGATCGGTCAGGCCCTTTGCCAGGCTGATTTCCGGTTTGAACTGTGTGGGGCTGAATTGAGCGAGTTGGCGAGCATAGTCCTTGGGTGATGAGGCGCTATTCAGCCCGGCGAGCCAGCGCGCCGCACCTTCCGTGAGCATCATCGGTGCTTTGCTTAACGCTTCCGCGCCGCCTGCCAGAATCAGATCACTGTGCCCGTCACGGATGTATTTGTAGGCGGTGTCAATCGACTGCATACCGGACCCGCAATTGATCTGCACAGTAAAGGCTGTCATGGCCTCGCCCATGCCCAGGCGCAGGGCGGCCACCCGCGCTGGATTCATTTCTTCGGGGAGTACGTTAACGCAACCAAGAATAACCTGGTCGAAGGCGTTTGCCGGTATGGGCTGCCGCAAAAGTAGCGGACGGCCGCACTGGACAGCTAGGTCAACGGGCGTGAACGGACCGGGTTGGCCGCGGGCTTTAATGAAGGGTGTGCGGGCGCCATCAACAATATAGACAAGCCTGGGGGATCTGGCCGACTTGTCGGTGTCGGAAGCCTGATTTGTTGATTGAACGGTTTCTGAGTTTGAAGATCTCCGTGGCATTGATGTTTCTCCTTTTCTGATCGGGATATTTCGCGAGTACTGCGAATCTGATCAGGAAAGAACTGCTGGTGAGCTTTCCTTATTACTATGAATATTAGTTACAGCAATCAAAAAATTCCATGACTGAAGCGGGTTGTCCGGTTTCTATCGCCCCGAGGCCCAGCTGCCTTGGGCCAGTTGCATGGGCCGATTGACTTCATCGGTTGGCACATCGCTTGGCTCTCCCTTCTCCAGCGGGTCATAGTGAAATACATACAGCCTGGAGGCGAATTCGGCCACCGGCAACGAGGCTTCACCGAAACGCTCGCCATGGCCTTGAGTTGAGGTGACGATTCCCTGGCCCCAGTTTTGCCCGCTATCGTTGTTGGGATTAAAAAAATAGACCCGCATAACTTCGTCTGGGTCCAGCGCAAGCCGCTGGATGGTGATGGCGTGCCAGCCAAGAAAGCGCGCGGCACTGTCGGTCACCGCAATACCGGCCGGTTGTGGGCTGATGACCGGGATGTTGCCATTGTAAAAGGGGTGGTAGGCGGCATAAAAGTCGCGAATAAACCCTTCAAAGTCTTTCAGGCTACCCGTGAAAACATCTACGGCTATGCGAAAGCCGTGGCCGACATGATCGCCGTGGAATTCAGCGTTGACCCATTTGTGCGGGTCTTCTCCGCGCCCGATACTGCGTCGACCCATTTCAAAATAGATGCGATCCAGGTGCGGCACGGTCAGCAGTGATACGGCATCCACATCCACCGGCGGCTCGGCCGCCATTCCGGTGCCGAGTTCCCGCGAAGAAATACTGTTGCCTTCAAAGCGCATTACGATTTCATCGTCGCGCGCCGCCCAGGCAAGGATCCGAAGCAGTTCTGCCGGCATGTTGTAAGCCCACATGGACAGGGCGCGTGTTGACTGACAGGTGGGATAGTTGCCTTGTCCTATGCCCAGCGGGCGCCCGAGTACATTGAGCACGTCGGCGAGCAAAAAGCATTCGGGGGAGCGGCTGCTCCCAAAGACGGTCACAATCTTCTCGGCCGCAACGTCGCACAGCGATAGGCGTATCTGACGCCACAGGGAAGGCGCCACCGAAGGCGCGTAGAGAATACCCCGCTCAAGCATCATGGCCAGGCCATAGGCACACTGGCTGGTCTCTGGAAACAGAGCTTCGTCAATCAGGGTGTGAATCAACGCAGGGTAGCAGTTAAACGCGTCTGCACCTGTGTAGCTGAGCCCCAAAGCCGTGGGGATCAGAGCATTCCAGCGGCCGCGCAGGTAGCGCACGAACACCGGCATGTAAGCCGACACCAGGCCAGTACTGTGCATGGCCTGGGAAAAGGCGATGGCCTCCTGTAGCAGGGTGGCATCATCCATTTCCGCCAGTCGTTCAGCGTAGACATTAAAGCCGGGATCTTCACGGCAACCCTCGGTGGGGCTGAATACAGCGTTAATCAGCTGCAGCGCGTCGTCGCTAACTTCGCCATCCAGGGCGTCCGGTTTTTCCAGGCAGACCGCTATTTGGGTCACCATCTGTTTGACACCATCGACCTGGACCGGGCGCTGCGCCAGAATCCGCCAGACTTCGGCCACCAGATGTTCCAGAAGGTTGTCGTAGCCCAGATGCCTGAGCAGGTAGCGATACAGGTTCTGAACGGCGTAGCCGAGCCGATCGGGTCGCAGCCGGTCGCTCTCATGGAGATCGCCGACCACCAGATCGAGGTTCAGCGCCAGTACTTGGGCGAGAAAGTGATGGGCGTGTTCCGCCGAGATAGACGCGTGGGTGTAATCGCCTTTGGCCACCGCTAAAAGACGAATCTGGCTCAGGCTTTCAACCATTGTTGCAGCCGGTTCACCGTGGCGAACCGTGCGTGCGGCCAGTGAGGGCACCAGTGTTTGGGGGTAGTCCCAATCGCTCCCACCAAAGAACCCGGCCGCCTCAATGGCAGACACGCGCTCGTAAAGTGCTTCCAGGCCCTCAGGGCTGAACATCAGGGGCTGCGCAGCATCTATCACCTCAAATACCGGCGAGACGCCCTCAATGGCATTGCGTTCAGCAAGGCAGTTGAGGGCCGCGTCAAGAGGCTTCACGAACTCAATTGGCGCGCCGTTACTTCGGTTTTCAGGTTCATAATTTGCTTTAGCCATAACATCCCATCCTTTAGCTAACCTTAGAATATGTCAACCTGAGCGGATTGCCTGCACGTTGTCGCCGAGTGCCAGCTCACCCCCTTCTACCACTCGTGCCGTAATACCACCGTGTCCGCGTGTGGCGTTGTACCCGCCCGGCCCCAGAGTGGTCTCCATCTTGCTACAGGGGTGGCAAAGGCCCGTGTATTCCAGTACCACGTCCCCAATCCTGAACGTTTTGCCTTTCAAGGCCAGGAGGTTGAGGCCCGATACCACGATGTTGCGCCGGAAAACGTCGGGGCTAATTGCCTCCCGCTGCAAGCAGGAAGCAATGACATACAGGTGCTCCTTCTGAATCAAGGTAACCTGCCGTTTGCTGGTTTCGCTGCCCTTGAATCGATCGCCTTCCAGGCCTGTGCCCGGTACGATCACCACGCGATTGAGCGCTTTCATGGCTTCACCACGGGCTGGGCGGATACCGATCCATTCCACTTTGCCAGATTGGGGGAGGGTGTCGAACAAGGTTTGAAGTGGGGTTGGTTCAGGCATAAGCAATCGTCTTGATGAAAGTGATTGTTGGAGTGTCACCTGCCAAGACGATTCGGACCAGTAGTTGTTGAAGCTTTTTTAACGTTTATTATTAACATGAGTTAATGTTTTGCGGCGTTTTATCTCTCCCGAATGTGCCACTTAGTAGTGCTTGGCTCTGTGTATTTATTTTCGGCTTTATTTCGTAACGGTATATGACGATGTCGTTATAAGCGTCATAAATTTTGATTGTTTTAATAATATATGAAGCATAATAATCAATAGTATTAAATAGTAACTGAATTTTATTGTTAATAATCCGTTGGGCGTTTTAATAGCGAATTCGTCTTTACCGCTTCGCTTGATCGAGTCTGCTCGCTCTACTCAATCTATCGAGCTGGGTCTCAATGCCCAGCGGCTGAACTATTACAAATTACCGTTGGCGCCTTTGCGAACCCAAAGTGTGACGTATGCTTTTATAACGCAGTTGCAAGGCTCTTCCCGGCACTGATCTGGCACTTGGTCCCGGGAGTATGAGAGCAGTTGCAAGCAGTCGCTCAAAAGCCAGTAGGACTTCAAATAAAAGCAGGAATGTACGAGGAAACAATTTATGAAACTCAAGCACTCTGCAGCAATTATCTGCCTGGCACTTTCACCCGCGCTGGTTTCGGCTGACCCCGAGGCCGGTGATGGCCTCTTTGCTTTGACCGGCACCGGTTCAAGTGACAAAGGATTCGATAACAACGTTGCTGCCGTCAGCTTTGACGTGGGTAAGTTCTTCTCCGACAATCTGGCCGCTGGCTTGCGCCAAAGTTTTGGTTTTGCGGATTCGGAAAATAATTCGAGTTGGTCGGGCGCGTCACGGGGCTTTGTCGATTACCATTTTGACGCTGGTAGCTGGCAGCCTTTTGTCGGTGCCAATCTCGGTGGTATCTATGGCGATGAGGTGGATGAAACTTTCTTCGCAGGCCCCGAGGCTGGCGTGAAGTACTATGTCCGGGATAAAACCTATATCACTGTTCAGGTGGAATATCAGGTGTTCTTTGATAGCGCCAGTGACGCCGACGACAACTTTGATGATGGCGCCTTCGCGTATAGCGCAGGTATCGGTTACAACTTCTGATCAATAGCATATCTGCTTGTTTGAAATTCCCGAAAGATGCAAGAGAAACCTGGGCTCGGATGGCCCGGGGTTCTCCTGCTCCCGCCCCTCTCCCATACTTTTGCAGGCAACTGCAGTTAGGCTTTGATTTTTGGAGGTCTTTGCGGCCTTTTATTTGGTAAGGTCGATTCAGGAAGGGCGAAACCCGTTGGTTGGCGCCAGGTTTCTGAGGTTTTATTTTTCGGGATATTTTATGGCAAGGCCTACCGAAGCCCGGCAGCGGGCGATACTTGAACGGCTCGATAAGTTCAGCCGATTTACCGACAACAGTATCGGCATTCCTTTTACTCGATTCCAGATTGGGGCTGAGGCGATTATCGGCCTGGTGCCGGTGGTGGGCGATGCCGCAGGCTTGGTGTTGTCTGGCTATGTATTGGTCGAAGCTCATCGGGCCGGGGCTAGCAAGGATGTGAAGCGACTTATTTTGCGCAATATGGGTATCGACTTTGTCGGTGGGCTGGTCCCAGTGGTGGGAGATGCCTTTGATGCCATTTATAAGGCCAATACTCGCAATACTCGTTTGCTGAGAAACTATCTGGAAGAGCAACTCGTTGTAGAGCCACCTCCGCCGCCTTTCCCATGGAAGACCTTAATCGGTTTGTCCATCCTGTTTGGAATTATTACCGCTGGTTTGGTGTTCGTCTTTTGACACGCTGAGGTAGCTCAAATTCAGTTAAAAAATAGTCACACGGATGCACGTATCGATACTGCATTTCACCCACTATACTGACACTTGTCGAATATAAAGGAGGAAGTGAAATGAACAGGATCGCAATCACCTTATGTTCAGCTCTGTTGGTCGCGCCGGTTAGCGCGTTCGCTGAGAGCATGATTTCAGATGCCCCTGAAAATGCCGAAGTGTATTTTGTTCAGCCAAGCGACGGTGCAACGGTTGAGGGCACCTTCGAAGTTGTGTTTGGTCTGCGCAATATGGGCGTCGCGCCGGCGGGTGTCGATAAAGCGGGTACCGGGCATCACCATTTGTTGATCGACACTGAGGTGCCGTCCGATTTGAGCAAGCCGCTTCCAGCCACAGACCAAATCAAGCACTTTGGTGGCGGGCAAACAGAAACAGAGATTACGCTGCAGCCTGGCGAGCACACCTTGCAGTTGTTAATTGGCAACTATGCGCATGTGCCGCACAGCCAACCGGTCGTCTCTGAGCAGATCACAATCACGGTCGAATAATTAAGCTAGAAGTGAGGCCAGCAGGCGCGGCTGTCTGCGGTTGCCTTGCCATCTAGGTTGGTTTCAATACGTTACAATATCATCGGGGACATCGGAGAGCAGGTGAATTAGAATTCGTCATGTTGGGCTATTTTCCTGACGCGCTGCTGCAATTTTTAGATCTTCTGGTGAATCCGATGTATCGATTGCTTGTCATCATGATGAGTGCAGTGCTAACTGCAGGCTGCGGTAATTTAAAGACGAGTGACTTCCTGAGTCGCACGGGTGACGCGCTGAGTAAAATCGGGCAAAGGGCTCCCGCTGCTGATCCTGACCAGGAAATTAAACCGCTTTTTGATCAACCATACATCGATCCGCTAACGGAATATCTGCAACGTCACGTGGATGACCCAGCCCGCACAACCCGGCTCGAGCAAGTGAGTGAGGAGCGTGAGCGCCGCTGTGCCGCTGTCGCCCTGCGTTACAATACGGATGAGATTACTGAAACCGGTCTGGCCGCGTATCGCCGTGGATATAGCTTTTCCTGTTCGCAGGATGTGGCGGCCTATGAAACGCGGCTCGAAGCCATGCCGCCGGCGCCAAAACCCGCGCGGCAGCCGGTCAGTGAACCTCCGGACAATGATAGTGAGGTGCGCGATGACGAAGCTCAAAAAGTTGCTGTATCCCGCCAGTTGAACGACTGCTATCTGCTCACCCGGATTCGCAACTTCAGTGGTGCCCTTACAGCCTGTCGCGGCCCTGCTGAAGGCGGCGCTGTTGGTGCGCAGGCAAGTATGGCCCAGATCCAGAACGCTCTGGGGAATCATGAATCAGCCTATCGCTGGGCCAAAATGGCGGCGCCTGAATCCGGTCAGGCGGCCTATCTGCTAGGCGAAATGTACGCTCAGGGGCGTGGCGTTGCGCAGGATAAGGATACGGCCGCGAAGTGGTTCAGAACCGCCGCAGAACTCGGTCACACTGGGGCTGGAAACGCTCTCTCCAATCTGGTTTCAGCTCCTGCGGGTGCCAATGTCAATTAAACAGCTGCCGTGGCAAGCCTTGTCCAATTGGGCACGGCCACATCTCGGCTTCTGGAGAAGCAGCTACGCCATGCACTCCATCATGGGGCTGCTTCTCCTGCTGATTGCGCTTTTTGCTGCTGGCATGTTCCTGTTATCTCACTTGAACCTTAACTACTCCCAGCAGGCGATGTATGAGTTGCGCCGGGATCAGATTCAGGATGTATTCTTCACCGGACTGGTCCGCATTGATGCTCACCAAATTGTTCTGGAGCGCCAGGTGGCAACGCTCGCGACGATCGGTGAGACATTCTACCGGTTATCGCGGGAACAGCCGGGCTCTCCAAGAGCCCAGCGCCAACTGCAGACCCAGCTCAAAAAAACGCTGCAAAGCCTTCTTGAGAGCGAAGCTGATGTCTCCGGTGCCGGCCTCTGGTATCAGCCGGGTATCGTAGCGCCAGCCGGTGAGCGCTACGCGCCCTATCTGGTCAAGGCCGGAGTTGGCGGTTCCAGAATGCAATCACAATCGACCGACTTCAAGCAGACTCGCTGGTTTGACCTGACTCTGGGAAGGGACGGTGCCCGCAATCCCGTCTCTGGCGAGTCTGCCTACTGGTCACCGGTGTATTTTGACATGGCAACTGAGCGCGCTGTTCTCACCCTTGCTCAGCCCGTGGTCGGCGCCGAGGGTGAGTTGATTGGCGTCGCGACCATCGATTGGGCTTCAGATCAGGTTGTTGATCTGGTCAGCCGTATGGAAGTCACGCAAAGCAGTTTTGCGTTTCTCAACGACCGCAACAACCGAAACCTGTCCAGTCTCAGCCAAAACGCAGATCCGGTTCAGGAGCAGAAGCTTATCGATGCTATCCTGGCAGCGAACCTTTCCGGAAATGATCCGGACATGCCATCAGTGTCAGGTGATAGCCAAGCCGCTGAAAAGCGCCTGCGGACACAGCAGCTTGACGTCGGCGGGCGACTCTATGAGTTGTATTACGCCACGACACCTGCGGGTATGGTCTACGGTGCTGGCGTTCCAAAGGATGAGATCGACCGGGTGCTGGTGCCCATGCGCGATACCAATTACCGGATACTGCTGATTACAGGCACGGTTATGCTGGTACTGAGCCTGTACCTGCTTTATCGGATCATACAACTCATGCGCGAATTGCAGGCCTCCTACACGGATTCTCTGACCGGCCTGCCCAATCGTGTGCGCCTGTTGAGAGACCTGCAGGATCGGCAAGACGCCTGTCTTATCCTCCTGAATCTGGACCGTTTCAAGGAGGTCAATAGCCTGTTTGGCAATGAATGTGGCGATGCCGTGCTGTTAGCCATGCGTAAGCATGTGCGCTCGTTTATTCGTACTCATTCTCACCCCTTTGGGCGCTCTCTCGAACTTTATCGCCTGTCCAGTGATGAATTTGCACTCCTGGGTGCTGGTGTTGCTGAGTCGCGGGTGCGCACTTTCGCTAGTGAGTTGACCGAATTTCTTTGTGCGCAACCGGTTACCTGGCAGCAGCAGGCGTTAAGTCTGGATACCAGCGCGGGCATTGCCTTCCAGAGAGAACGTAAAGACGGTACCGCACCGGACCGCCTGCTTAACCAGGCAACCATTGCTGTATTGCAGGCGCGAGACCAGATGCGCCAGTACCTGTTTTATGACCAAAGCCAAGAGGTTGAAAAAGGCTACGAGAAAAACATCTATTGGGCGCAGCGACTAAAGAAGGCGATTGAGACGAACACACTGCTCCCGTACTTCCAGCCGATTCACGACAACACGCAGGGCACGTATACCAAGTATGAGTGCTTGGTGAGGATGGAAGACCCCGAGCATGGCGTGATCGCAGCCGGACAGTTCATCGAAGTGGCCAATAAACTCCGGCTTAACCGCCAGATCACCCGAATCATGGTGGAAAAGTCGTTCGCCGCGTTTGCCACGCAGCCCCACGAGTTTTCTATCAACCTGTCCTACATGGATGTCATTGACCCGGAAACCCTTGCTCTGATTCTGGAGCATCTGCAAGCGAGCAATATTGGCGAGCGGGTGATCTTCGAGATTCTCGAATCCGATGGCATCGGCAATTACAGCGAGGTCTTGCGCTTTATCGACAAAGTGAAATCCTTTGGGTGCCGGATCGCCATTGATGACTTCGGCACTGGCTATTCCAATTTTTCCCATTTGCTAAAGCTGAACGTGGATTTCATCAAAATAGACGGCAGCTTGATTCGCTATCTGGCGCAGGACCACACGGCGTTTCTTGTCACCAAGGGGATTGTGCAATTTGCCCGGAGCCTGGGGATTAAAACGGTGGCAGAATTTGTACACAGTGAAGTGGTGCAGGAACGTGTCGTGGAGTTGGGTATTGATTTCTCGCAGGGAGAGTATTTCGGTATGCCTGCCGCTGAGTTGATAGTTCGAGAAGGGCAAAAGGAACGGGACAAATAAACGGTTTTCTTGGCTACGATGGATACACGTCTTCCCCGGTCGGTGAGGTAGGCGCCTTTAATCTCTTTAGTCCAGCCAGGGAAAATCTGGATGTCCTGGGTGGCTGAGTGCTTCGATCATTTCATCGGGATAGATGCCACGATAATACTGTGCAAATGTGCCATCCAGTTTCATGTTGTCCAGGGTTTCCTGCCAAAGAGCCACTGTTGCATCTGCGGTATCCAGCGACATAGCAATGTATAGGTATCTCGTTGAGGTGATGTAGGCAAGGGTCACTTCGTTTGCTGAATAATTTGTTTCGACAAATAATGGCAGGTGGCCAATGTCGCTGGTCATCCAGGCATCGACGCGCCTGTGCATTAGCATCTCCAGACATTGCGCCGGGTGGGTGGGTTGTTCCAGATTGGTAAAACCCAGTGCCGTCAGTGACTGTCCGTCAGAGCCTCCCCGGTACGCACAGATGCCATGTAGTTCGCGCGCATCGTCTATTGTTTCTATTGCAAGGTCATCTTTGCGACGAACAAAAAAACCACCGGTAACACGCTTGATCGGGCCGACCCACTTGAACAGTTCTTCCCGTATTTCTGATCGGGTGGTTTCAAACAGTGCTACATTCGGCTCTTGCAGAGCCATCCTGTAACCCCGTGCCCATGGCAACAGAACCATATCGCCCGGCTCGCCAACACGTTTCATCAATTCGCGGACAAGTTCAGCGGTCGCCCCGGTTACACGACCGTTTGCATCGAGATATTCACCTGGAGGCGAGTGCTCAGTTACCACCCTCATTGGTTCACCCCACACCTGATGGCAGGAAAACGCGGTGATTAGGAGTATTCCCGTCACAGTTATTCTTTTTACACGATAATCTCCTGCCATTCGCAACCCCTGTGTCCCGGAAACCAGCCAACCATCAAAATGGCTGACGCTGCGTCAGAATAACGGGCAGGGGAAAAAATGTCTGTAACGAAACGAAACTCAGCCAAAAGCCAGTTTATGGCGCCGGCTGTAGCTCAGCTGGCAGGCGCCCAAAGCCCTTGTAGTTGGCCTAGCAGTGAAGAGCCAACCCCTTGGTCTCCCAGAAAGCCCATTATAATCGGTACGAATTGCTGGATCATGGCGCTGTCCATACCCAGCGCTGAGAAGGCCGATTGCACCTCGGACATGGACGAAATGCCGGAGAGGAGGCTGTTGCTCAGGCTGTTGCCTCCCCCCAGCAGGTTGGATAGGCCCGGAGCTTTGCTCGTGAGACCTCTCATGGTGCTGGTGCCCAGCTCATTTTTAGCCAGTTGCAACAAGGCGCTGGTACCACCAACTGCCTGAGTTTCGGTAACGTCAAGTTGGCCCTCCAGCTGACCTAACAGTTGCTGGGCTTCACCGCTGACTTGTGTGGCCGAGGATAGTGCTTGTGTGCCGCTGGAGATGGTGTCGTTCAAGCTGAAGGCGCCAGCGGTAGGTGCTAGCAGGTAGATACTTGAAACAAAAAGGAACTTCTTGAGAATGTCGTTCATTGTTACTTCCTGCGGGGTGTGTGGTCGAGAGGTTCCTTAATATGTTGGGGGGGCAGTAGAAAAATAAAAGTGCCAAAAATCCATACAGTTTTATATGGCGGTGTTGTTCAGCCTATAGCTAGCCAGCGGCCACTGGGAATGGTCAGCCAGGAGGGAAAACCGAGCCCCAATACAGGTGAGGGTGGGCATTAAAAATTTGAAGCCCGCTTAGCAAAAGAAAAAACAGGCAAAGAGCGTTTGCCCAGTGAGGTATCCGCATCGGTAGCCCATGCCGGTATAACGTGTGGTTATGGGCTTTTGAATTCTTCATGGAACAATCCCTCTGCGGAGTTCCGGATCAAAAACACGCATGATTCGGAAATTACTCTTTTGTTATTTCGAGTCGCTTGGCCCTATTGAACACACTACAAGCCAGAAAACTCGGAATCATTACGCAAAGATAAAAAAACTATAAACGATAGGGCACGATTGCTTATCGGTTTTTGTTTTGTTGGTGATTGAACCTGCGCAGGTTTTCGGTTAAACCTAGTTTCTCTCACTTCTCTCACTTCTCTCACTGTGCGAAACCAACACGCTTAACCCCCAGAACAGGAGGCCGACAATGGCAGAATTATCACTCAAGGAACAACTGAGCAACGCGGTAAAAGAGGCAATGCGGAACAGGGATAAAACCCGGCTCGTCACTCTGCGTATGGCTCAGGCAGCGGTTAAACAGATCGAGATTGATGAACGCCGCGATCTGAATGACGAAGATGTCCTGAAGGTGCTCGACAAAATGCTTAAGCAGCGCCGTGATTCTGCTCGACAATATGATGATGCCGGCCGCAAGGAGCTGGGCGACACCGAACGGGCGGAAATGGTGATTATTGAGGAATTCATGCCCGCCGCCCTTTCCGAGGATGATTTGGATGCGCTGATTCGTAAGGCAATCAGTTCAACCGATGCCCAGGGAATGCAGGATATGGGCAGTGTAATGAACACTCTGCGTCCTCAGGTACTTGGTCGGGTAGAAATGGGCCACCTGAGCAAGAAGGTGCGGGCTGCGCTGGCGGGGTAGCTGTTTTGCATTGAACGATCTCTTATTCTGAGGAAGCAAAGGCAATGATTAATACCAAAATATACAAATCTGTTTATGGCTTAGCTGAGAAGCTAATGGAGGCTGATAGAAACGGCGATAAAGTGGCGTTTGATTCGCTGCATGCAGAGTTGAGGGCTGTTTGCGTTGATAATGAAAATACTGACAGAGACCACCCCGAACAATGGGAAACACTCGCAGACTTTGCAGAAAATTTAGAGGAAGCTTTGGAGGGCTACGAAAAAGCCATGGAAAAAGCCATGGCTATCAATGCGAAAGATCATATGTCATCGATCGCATTTTCTATGGCTACCGTGCAAATTGAGCTGGGCCAAACCGACGCAGCTATCAAAAATCTTCAAGATGCAAAAATCAATGCGAATAAAATTGACGATAGAGAATTAAAAACAGAAATAGACGAGCTGCTTGAAACGTTACTGGCAGATTAGCTATTCCTGTAAATGTGAATATCTCCGGCGACTCTTCTTGAGGGAAGTGGCCGTCTGTTGCTCAAGCAAAAGCGTATTCGCCACCCTTTTCAAGCCCCTTTTGGTAGGCAGGTCTGGAGTGCACACGTTCTACCCAAGCTAAAATATTGGGCCGGTTTTTGCCGACGATACCCCGGGCCACAGAGGCTTCCAGAGGAAAGCTCATCTGGATGTCTGCTGCGCTGAGGTTGTCCCCGAGAAACCAAGTGTTTTTCGCCAAGTGAGCCTCGACAAAATCCAGGTGCGTGTTGATCATTGGGCCTATGAACGTTTGATGGGTTTTGTTCACGATGCCTTTGGCCACTGGCTTGATAAAAAACGGCATTGGGCTGTTTTTCACCTTTTCAAACACCAGGCGCATAACCAGCGGAGGCATTAAAGAGCCTTCGGCGTAATGCAGCCAGTAAGTGTAATCAAGCCACGCCTGGCCACCGCTCTCGGGCAGCATGGTGTCTTTGCCATAGGCGTGGGCAAGATATTCGATAATGGCGCCAGACTCCGCTACTACCAGATCGCCGGTGGTGATTACCGGTGATTTACCCAATGGGTGTATTTTTTTCAGACTTGCAGGCGCCAGCATGGTTTTTTTGTCGCGCTCGTAACGCTGGATCTCGTAGGGCACTTCCAGCTCCTCCAACATCCAGAGAACGCGTTGCGAGCGGGAATTATTAAGGTGGTGCACTGTAATCATATTTTTAGTACCTGGTTTTTTACGAGAAAATTTTCAAACTCCGCAGCGGGGAGGGGCCGAGAGAAGAGGTACCCTTGGCCGTAATCACATCCGATTCCCAACAAGAGGTGGCGCTGTCCCTGGGTTTCGACTCCTTCTGCGATAACTTCCAGGCCGAGCCTGTGAGCCATCATGACAATAGCTTCGGAAAGCACCAGGTCGTTCTGCTCAGTTTCAAGAGTTTGAATAAACGACTGGTCAATTTTGAGGTAGTCGATATCGAACCGCTTGAGATACGACAGTGCGGAATAGCCTACACCAAAGTCATCAATGGCAACCTGAATCCCTGCATCCCGGAACCGGAGTAGCTTATCCTTAACGCCATCGCTGGCATTGAGTAGCAGGCCCTCGGTGATTTCAATGCTCAGGTATTTTTCCTCTACCCCAAGCGCATGCAGGTAACCCAGCCAATCTGTGATTTTCAGGGTATCACTCTGAAACTGCACGGGTGACATATTTACCGATATTTGTAATCCGGTATTCAGCAGTTCACACCAGCGTTTTGCCTGGCATGCAGCCTCCCGAAATACCCAGTCGCCGATCCCGACAATTAAGCCCGATTCTTCCGCCAGAGGAATAAACTCCGCTGGGCTGATCATTCCGCGTTCCGGATGATTCCAGCGTATGAGCGCTTCGGCTTTGCATATCTGCCCAGTCGCGAGATTGATGATGGGCTGAAAATGAAGCTCGAACTCCCGGTTTTCTACGGCTGAGCGCATATCATTTAATAGCTGTAGTCGATTCTGGGCTTCGTCATGCAGAGACTGGGTGAAATAGCTGAGACGGTTTCGGCCCAACCCTTTAGACGCATACATAGCCTGATCAGCGTTGCTGATTAATTGATCAGCATCCGAGGCGTCGTGTGGGCAAAAGGTGATGCCGAGACTGGCCTGGACATAGATGGTTTCGCCATTGATGGAATAGGGCTCTGCGAGCGCGCTGATAATATGCTCGGCCACCGCTTCGCCATCAATCGTGTTCGCGAGCCGGGGTAGAATTACGGTGAACTCGTCACCGCTCATCCGGGCCACGGTATCGGAGCCCCGTATACAATTATTGATTCGTTCCGCGGCTTTGATCAATAGCTGATCGCCCACAGGATGCCCGTGGGTATCGTTAACATCCTTAAAGTGGTCAAGATCAATAAATAACAGAGCCAGTAATGAGCCTTGGCGTAAAGATTTTCGAATTTCCTGCTCCAGGCGATCCTGGAACATGTACCGGTTTGGTAAGCCGGTCAGAAAGTCGTAGTTTGCCTGGCGCCAAATCAATTCGTCTGAGCGAAGTTTGTTGGTGATATCAGAGCCCATGATGACATGACGTTGGGTCTCTCCCTTATCATTGCGAATGACATTGACGGTGAGCCATGCTGGAAAGGCTTCGCCATTTTTACGGCGACTCCAGACCTCGCCCTGCCAAAAACCCTGACGAGCTACCTCCTGCCATATAGCTTGGAAGAAATCGGCGTGATGACGTCCAGAGTGGAGAAGAGAGGGGTCTTTGCCCCGGATGTCGTCAAGTGTGTAACCAGTTGTTTTGGTAAAGGCGGGGTTGAGTGCAACGACTCTGTTATTGATATCGGTCACCAGCACAATTTCCGTGCTGTTGTGGTAGATGGACGATGCAAGGTGGAGTTCTTCTTCCGCCTGGATTCTCTCGATGGCGATACCAACCAGATTGGCTGCGTTTTCTATTAATGAAATTTCTTGTTCATCAGGAAAGCTTGGTTCTGCGCGATAAATAGCGAAGGTGCCTAATACCCTACCTGATGCCGAATGGATGGGCTCTGACCAACACGAACCAAGACCCGCCGTGGCTGCAAGGTCTTTAAAGTTCTCCCAGAAAGGGTGAGCGGCAATGTTTTCGACAACAACACGTTGCCCTGAAAAGGCAGCAGTGCCGCAAGAGCCAACACCCATGCCAATTTTGACGCCACTGATGGCCCTGGTGAAAAAGTCGGGCAGGCTTGGAGCCGAACCATTCAGAAGGTGTTTTCCTTCATGGTCCAAGAGAAGAATCGAGCACATGGAATTGGGGTAAATCGCTTCGGCCGATTCGATGACCTGCGACATGATCTCTTTCAAGGAGCCGCCTTTGGCAACTTTTTCCAGAGTGCGCCGCCGCATTTTCTCGCGTCGTTCTGCCAGCTTTCGGAGTGAAATATCCTCAACCAGCGATACCGCATATGCGAGGCTGCCGTCAGCATTGCGAACGGCACGCACAGCCAGATGAACATCGATTATGTCGCGGGATTTTTGGATAAACCGCTTCTCAACGGATAACTCATCGATGGAGCCGTCAATCAATTGCTGGTAAAGAGCATTATTACCGATCAGGTCATCAGGATGGGTAAGGTCCGCCCATGTCGTGGTCATGATTTCTTCGGCTGTGTAACCAAGCATGTCGCAAAGCGCCTGGTTGACCTCTATCCAGCTTTTATCCGGGCTGTTGGCCGCCATGCCAAACATGGAGCGCTCGAAATAAGCCCGGAAATGCTGTTCGTTGGCACGGAGAGCTTTCAGGGCCTCACGGCGCTCTCTTTCTCGATCAAAGTTGTCGAGGGCGAACGTGATGTTTTGGGCCAATTCGTTGAGAAGCCCTGTCATTTCACTGTCGAAAAAGTCCTCCACCTCGTGATAAACCGACAAAACCCCAAAAGGCTGGCCACTTCGCTGGATGGGGAAATAAGCTGTCGTTGATGGCTTGTGATCTTCCGGTTCCAGATCAGCAACACCAACCCAGGCTATGCTGATACCGTCGAAATTAGCGGCGATCCGACAGACGAGAGGAAGCAGTTCTTCCTCATTACTGATGCGAATAATGGATTGGTTGATTTCGCTGAGTGCCCGGTACATTTGGGTTAGTCTGTGAATGCGAGCATTCGCTGATGTACCTTGGGCTACAGCCGGTGCACCGGGGAGTCTTGTTTTTCGATCATCTTCACTATCGGAAGGTGTAGACAAGGCGCTGCTCGCAGTGGCAAGAGGTGTATCGTTAGAGTGTTGATCCTTTTAGCGAGAAGTTCAAGCAAGCTGCGGCTGAAGACCCCGATTCCGGTTTTGGATTTTTAATCCGCATAGAAATTTGACAGGACTTATTATGAAAAAGATACACATTGATATTGTTTCGGATATTGCCTGCCCATGGTGCGCCATTGGCTATGCCCGCCTGGAGCGCGCCATGGAGCAGTTGGCGCCAGAGTATGAGTTCACCGTTCAATGGCATGCGTTTGAGCTGAACCCCGATCACAGCGGTGAGGGTGAGCCTATTCTGCCGGCTTTGGCCCGCAAGTACGGACGGAGCGAGGAAGAGTTGCGAGTCACCCAGAGCCAGATGATGACGATCGCGGAAGATCTTGGCCTTAATTTTGACCGCATTCAGGAGCGGCTCACCTGCAACACGTTTGATGCCCATCGGCTGGTAAAATGGGCCGGCGAGCAGGGCCAGCAGACGGGCATGAAGCAAGCGTTGTTTGAAGCCTACTTCGGCAAAGCGGAAGACGTCGCCAACCACGATGTTCTGATCAAATGCGTTGAGTCCCTCGGGTTGGAGGCAGCAAAAGCCAGAGATGTGCTAGGCACTGACCAGTACGCGGCTGAGGTGCGAGAAGACGAAGCCAGGTACCAGAAAGCGGGTGTCACGGCGGTACCAGCGTACATAATCAACGGCCAGTACCTCATCTCCGGAGCACAAGAGCCTGATACCCTTGTACAGGCGTTGCAGGAGATTGGGGCAGAACCTGCTTGAACGACACAGGCTTCAATCGGTTTTGTCAGCGCCTTAGAGCCCCTGCGCTCCGCGCCGCAGCCAGTCATGCACGAAGGCAAGCTTGCGCCGAGCAACATCTGACAGCACGAAAGGATAAAGATCTTCCAGGCCCATTGAGCGGTTGACGTGGTTGACGCCAGGAACAAGGGAGGCGGCAACATGGATCAGGCGCTCTGCACTGGGTTCGGTATAGGGATCCCAGTTTTGGTGCGGCAATTCCGGTGAGGAAAGGCCTGCTGCGACGAAGCTGTCGGTTATATCGGTCAGGTGTAGCAAGTGGGCGGTGGTTTCGGCCCAGTCCTCATGAGGGTGCGCCGAGGCGTAGCTGGTCAGAAAGCTCAACGGCCAGCCGGGTGGCGGGCCTTCCCGGTAATATTGCTGTAAGGCCGTTGGATAGTCCGTGCGCTCGTCGCCAAACATTCCTCGAAAAGCATCGAGAAAATCCTCGCGCAGGCTGAGTCGCCACCAAAGCATATGGGCGATCTCATGTCGCATGTGGCCTATCATGGTGCGATAGGGTTCCTCCAGCGCTTCACGGCGAGTTACGCGCAGCACAGGTTCTACTTCGGCCACGCTGATGGTCACCTTACCCTGAACATGCCCCATGGGCACTGGAGTTGCGCCCTCGGCGAGCATGTGGAACACAGGTGGCGCGCCAGGGTCTTCGGGCCGGAACCAGTGCCACCGGCCAAGATTGTCCAGTGCCCAGCGCTTGGCTGCCTCTGTTTGCGCCCAGTTGGGGATGGCGTTGGGTATAGCCGGGTCTGGCGCTAGTTCGGTCATGGCGCAGGATCGACAAAAAGCGCCTTGCTTGGGGGCAATCCAGTTGCAACCGATGATTTCCCGGTTAGCGCAAAAAGGCGGCATAGGCACGAATTCCCGTGCCTGTGGGTCGTAAGCAACGGGAGTTCCTTCGGCTGTGGCCAGGTTATCGAACCAGAGTGAGCCGGAGCCTACTGGATTAGAAAAAACACGCATCGATCATCGACTCCAAAGGTGCGGTAGGGCGGGCGACCCTTAAAATGATCATTCGATACTTCTCTTCTCCCGGCCTTTTGTCAAATGGTGGGCACCGCAGGTTTGCTACTATCCTGATACAGTCGATAAATAGTTTGCGGACCCATAACCACACAAGTAAGAAGGTGCCTTTTCCATGACTGAACTCAAACAGGTTGCCGGCCTCGCTCCCCGCCAGCTTCTCAACATTGAAAGCCATCTTGACCGTTGCTATATCCAGCCTGGTAAATTGCCGGGAGCATTAACACTGGTGGCCCGGCGCGGGGAGGTTGCTTATGTAAAGGCCCAGGGGCTGATGGATGTGGCGCGCAACAAGCCGGTGTGCCGTGATACGGTTTTTCGCATCTACTCCATGACCAAGCCGATCACGTCTATCGCCATGATGCAGCTTTATGAGCAAGGGCGGTTTTTGCTGGATGATCCAGTGCACAAGTATATTCCGGCCTGGAAAAACCGGCGGGTGTATAAAAGCGGTGTCTATCCTGATTTCCTGACCACGCCCGCAACCAGCATCATGACCATTCGCGACCTGTTCACCCATATGTCTGGCCTGACCTATGGATTTATGAACCGCACGAATGTTGACGCGGCTTACCGGGAATTGAAGCTTGATGGCAGTCGGGATTTGACGATGGAAACACTGGTCGATCAGCTTGCGGAATTGCCATTGGAGTTTTCGCCGGGCACAGCCTGGAACTATTCCGTCAGCACGGATGTACTGGGCTATCTGGTACAGCTGCTGTCGGGCCAGCCATTTGATGAATACCTACGCGAGCATATCTTTGCCCCCCTGAACATGCCCGACACCGGCTTTCACGTTCGTGATGATCAGCTTGACCGCTTCGCCGCCTGCTATCAGTACCAGCCTGGCGATCAGTTCCAGCTGCAGGACGATCCTGAGACATCGCCTTTCCGTCGCAACGGTCGGTTTTTGTCGGGCGGCGGTGGACTGGTTTCTACTATTGATGATTATTTCCATTTTGCTCAAGCGCTTTGTCAGGGCGGGGAGTTTCAGGGACAGCGAATTATTGGTCGCAAGACCCTGGAGTTCATGCGCAGCAATCATCTGCCGGGGAACCAGGATCTGCCGGGCCTTTCCGTGGGTGCGTTCAGCGAGACGCCCTATGCCGGAAGTGGCTTTGGCCTGGGCTTTTCGGTTAAAACCGACGTTGCCAAATCCCAGATCAACGGGTCGGTGGGGGAGTACGGATGGGGTGGCCTGGCGAGCACCAACTTCTTCATCGATCCGGTCGAGGAGCTGGTGGTGATTTTTATGGCGCAGTTGATTCCTTCGTCGTCTTACCCGATCAGGCAAGAGTTGCGGGCGATCGTTAATGGGGCGTTGGTATGATGAGCACAGGCGTTGAGGCCCCGGAGTTAACGGTTGCGGGTTGGCTGAACACAAGCGAACCGTTGCAGCTGGAAGCACTGCGCGGTCGAGTGGTTGTGCTGCACGCCTTTCAGATGCTGTGCCCGGGTTGCGTGACCCATGGTTTGCCGCAGGCAACTGCTATTCATGAGCTGTACCATCGCGATGAGGTGCAGGTAATAGGCCTGCACTCAGTGTTTGAGCACCACCACGTGATGACGCCGGATGCGCTCAAAGTTTTTGCTCATGAATACCGGTTGAAGTTTCCCATTGCCATTGATTTGCCTTCGGACTCTGGGCCCATTCCAGTGACGATGCGAAAGCTAAATTTACAGGGCACGCCCTCGCTGGTGTTGATTGATAGGGAAGGGGCCGTCCGCTTTACGCATTTGGGGCAGGTAAGTGATATGCAGGTGGGTAATATGATTGGGCAGTTGTTGATGGAGGGCGTTGAGGATCGTGGTCATTAATCTCGACCACACCACAGCTCAGCGCATTGTAGATCGGGCAATGCAGGTTATTGGCCACTCGGTAAACGTGATGACTCCAGACGGCGTTATCATCGCGTCAGGAGACCCGCTTCGAGTGGGTGAAGTTCATCAGGGCGCGCGACACGTGGCGCTGCGGGCAGAGTCCCTGTCGGTTGATGCCGCCAATGCAGAGCGCTTCCCCGGGGTTCGCCATGGCGTTAACGTTCCCATCACAGTTGGCCATCAGGTTGTAGCGGTTGTTGGTATTTCTGGGGAGCCTGCGAAGGTCTTGCCGTTTGCTGACTTGGTGAAGGTTACGGCGGAGCTTATGCTCGAGCAAACTGCTCTGTTGGAGATAGGCCAGCATCGTCGCCGGCAAATAGAAGACACGCTGTTAGCTTTGATTAATGGCCGTACCGTGCCGCAGAGTTGGCTGGATAGGATCGATGTCGATCTGGTTCAGCCGCGCCTTGCCTTGATCATCGAACCTGCGCAACTTCCTGGGTCCGATGATTTTGTTATTTCGTTGATGCGGCAGCTGGAGCTCAGTGACAAAAGTCTGTTATTGGCACAGGTAGCTCCGCAGCGGCTTCTTGTACTCGCTCCGGTAAAGCCATCGGGCGCTACAGGGGGGCGATCAATAGCAGAACAGGCATTGTTACGCCTGCAGCGGAGTTTGTCAGCCACCACTTATATGTCGGTTGTGGTCGCCGCTGGACAGTACATTGAGGGGAGTTTGCAGGGGTGCTACGAATCTGCCCTTGCAACAATGACTAACGGCAGGCGCGAATCACCGCAAAACCGGCTCCATTATTACTCGGATAACCCTGTAACCGTTTTATGGGAAAGCCTGCATCCCGGCTGGCAGCAGCAGGAACTGTTGCGACCCTTGCAGGCGCTGCAGGCGCATCCCCGTCACCTTGTGTATGTGCGTACCCTGCAAGGGTTTCTTGATGCCAATGGTGATGTGCAAAAATGTGCGACAGCCTTGCACTTACACCGCAACACCATTCGATATCGCCTGAAAAGCATTGAACAACTGACCGGGCTATCTCCATTTCGGCTCCCTGAACTTCTGCATCTATACCTGGCTCTGAGCTCTGATAGCCTTCCAAGTGATTTTTAATTTGTGCAAGTGCACAAAAATTCCCAGCTGAGCTCTTGAATATCAGGCCTTATGTCTAAAGACGAATCTCCGTTCAGCTTCTATGCTCAGGGTTTGAGCCAGGGCCCTTCACTGGGACAATAATAATTAAAGCGATGCCGGAGATTTGCTATGTATATGGTTTTAATTTTAGTCGCCCTTATTGCGTTCATTGTGTTCGCAACGAGTAGATTGCGACTCAATCCTTTTATTACGCTTTTGCTGGCGTCGTTTATTGCCGCTTTTGCGTTTGGCCTGCCTTTCGACTCAATCGAATCAACGATTCGCGGTGGTTTTGGCAAAATTCTCGGCTACATTGGCCTTGTTATTGTTTTGGGCACCATCATAGGTGTCATTCTTGAGCGCACCGGCGCCGCTATAGTGATGGCTGAAACCATCATCAAGCTTTTGGGTAAGAAGTTTCCGACGATGACCATGTCTATCGTCGGTTTTATTGTGTCTATTCCGGTATTTTGTGATTCTGGTTTCGTTATTCTCAACAGCCTGAAACGCTCTATGGCAAGAACCTTGAGCGTATCTCCTGTGGCCATGACGGTGGCGCTTTCTACTGGTTTGTTTGCAACCCATACTTTGGTACCGCCGACACCCGGCCCGATTGCGGCGGCGGGTAACTTAGGGCTGGAAGACAACCTGGGCCTGGTTATCGGTGTTGGACTCGGTTTTGCGATAATCGCGGCGCTGGCGGGTTTGGTTTGGGCGTATTTTTCACGCAATCTGCCCAGTACTGAACTGGAACAGGCCGAAGAAGCGTTTCAGGAAGGCAAAGAGCAATACGGCGATCTGCCTGGCCCGTGGAAAGCGTTCGCCCCTATTTTTGTACCAATCGTTCTGATTTGCCTGGGCTCAGTAGCCAATTACCCCACGGCTCCGCTGGGTGATGGCGCTGTGTATGAAGTGCTGAACTTTCTAGGCAAGCCATTGAATGCTTTGATGATTGGCCTTGGGTTTGCGTTATTTTTGATTCAGGGTGGCGAAAAACTCAAAGAGTTTGCCCGCCACACTGAAAAAGGCCTGGTTGTCTCCGCGCCGATCATTCTGATTACCGGTGCCGGTGGTGCATTTGGAGCAGTTCTGGCCGCGACGCCGCTGGGCGATTTTCTTGGCCAGAACTTGTCTACACTGGGCTTGGGCGTCGTCATGCCATTTATCGTGGCCGCAGCACTTAAATCGGCGCAAGGCTCTTCAACGGTCGCCTTGGTTACAGCGTCTGCGTTGGTTGCGCCGTTGCTGCCACAGTTGGGGTTGGACTCAGATATGGGTCGCGTATTAACGGTGATGGCCGTTGGCGCTGGTGCCATGACCGTTTCCCACGCTAACGATAGCTATTTTTGGGTGGTATCCCAGTTCAGTAAAATGGACGTGGCAACAGCGTATCGCTCACACACGGCTGCAACACTGTTTATGGGGTTGGTGACAATCAGTGCTGTGTGGCTGGTATCAATGGTGGCGCTGTAAGCGCCGTCAGGGATACTTTAACGAACTTACCGGTAAGGACGCAGCATGCGCGTACTCATTGCCCCAGACTCGTTCAAAGAGTGCCTCACAGCAGAAGCCGTTGCCAGTGCCATTGCCACCGGTTGGATGCGGGGTGCTCCGGCTGATCAGGTGGTTCAAATTCCCCTGGCCGATGGAGGAGAGGGCACAACAGCCACTCTTGTGGGGGCAATGCGCGGCACACTGCACCGAGCGCGCGTAACCGGGCCTTCCGGTGCCCCTGTCAGCGCCAGCTACGGGCTCATAGAGGGTGGCAAAACAGCCATTGTGGAAGTCGCTGAGGCAAGCGGTCTGCACTGTGTGCCCGAGCCTGAGCGCAATGCAATGACGGCAACCAGTTATGGCACCGGTGAGCTCATCATGGCTGCCCTGAAACACCAGCCAGAAACCCTCATTGTTTGCCTTGGAGGCAGTGCCACCACCGATGGAGGTGCGGGTTTACTGCAGGCGATGGGTGCGAAACTGCTGGATGCTTCCGGCCATGCCATACCGCCCGGTGGTGAGGGGCTGCAGCACATCAATCACTTTGATCTTGCCGAGGCCAAGGCCCGCGTAGAAGGTATACGGATTGTGGTTGCGTGCGATGTCACTAACATTTTACTTGGCGATATGGGTGCGGCGGCGGTGTTCGGGCCGCAAAAAGGAGCTTCACCAGACGAAGTCAAAGTGCTTGATAGCAACCTCGGCAAGTTCGCCCGGTGCGTGGAGAAAAACGGTTACGACATAAGCAGCTTTGCAGGAAGTGGCGCTGCCGGCGGTATTGGCGGCGCTGTCGCCGGTATCCTCGGAGGGGTTTTGAAGCCCGGCATTGAGCTGGTGATGTCCGCCGTGGATATGGACGCGCACATGCAGGCCACCGATCTGGTGATCACGGCCGAAGGTGCGATTGATGGGCAAAGCGCATCGGGGAAAACGCCCACGGGCGTCGCTAAACTGGCGCAACGCTACCAAGTGCCTGTTATTGGCCTGGCTGGCAAGCTGGGTGGGGGCAATATGGAAGCCATACACGAAGCAGGCATTACCGCCGTTTTCTCGGTTGCCCCAGGGCCAATCAGTAAAGCCGATGCCATCGCTAACGCCGCGCACTACCTTGAGAATACGGCCGAGCAGCTGGCCAGGCTTATTTCGGGGCTGAAATAAGCCCCCCGCCACAGCAGTAAAAGTTTGAGCCCGGTTCTATGCCATAATGACGGTATGTATTTAGTGGGCTTAAAGCGAGGTAACGTGATGAAGTTGTTTAGAAGTACAAGAATGAAAACGTTGGCGTTGGTGCTAGGTGTAATGGCTGCGGCTAGCGTTGCTCAGGCTCAGGCAGGTACGCTTGAAGACAGAATTGAAGACGGCGAGACGATCCGCATCGGATTTGCCGCAGCAGCACCCTGGGCTTACGCTGGGGCCGATGGCTCAGCCAAAGGTTTTGTCAACGGCATCACCATTGATGTACTCAAGCGTATGGGCTACACCAATATCGAACCTGTTCTGACCGACTGGTCCAGCCTGATTCCCAGCCTGAAAGCGCGTCGCGTAGACATAGTGACGGGCGGTATGTACGTCATTAAAAAGCGCTGTGAAAACATGGATTTTTCAGATCCAATTGGCGCTTTCGGTGATACCTTTGTGGTGCCCAAGGGCAACCCTAAGCATCTTGAAACCTATCAGGATCTGATTGACCAGAATCTGACCATGGTTGCGCCTTCCGGTTACAACACACTGACGGATGCCAAAGATGCTGGCGTTCCGAGCAGCGATATCAGGGAAGTGCCCGGCACAACGGAAGCCCTGGCTGCCTTGCGTACAGGCCGTACCGATGCGGTTCCGATTAACGTGTTGGAAGCCAAGCACGCTGCAGACCTGGATGAAAGTTTCGACATCTCAGATCCCGAGGTTTTCGTGGGCCGTGAAAAGCAGGTTGTGGGTGTCGGTTTCCGCCCCGAAGACAGTGCGTTTCGCGAGGCTTTCAACAAAGCGATGGCGGATTACATGGGGTCTGATGAAATGATGGCAACCGTTACGCCCGATGAGTACATCAAGGCGTTTTTGCCTACAGGGCAAACAACGGAAGCGGCTTGTAAGTCTAACTAGGTTTATGGCCTAGTTGGCATCCAAAACCGCACTCAGAAACTGCTGGGTGCGGTCGTTCCGGGGACTGTCCAGCAGTATTTTCGGCGCTCCCTGTTCTTCAATCTGACCCGCAAAGAAGAAGCAAATTCGGTCTGAAATTTCCCGGGCAAAGCCAATTTGGTGCGTGACCATCAGCATGGTCAGGTTGTGCTGGTCCACCAGGCTGCGGATGACGCTGGTTACTTCGCTGATGACTTCAGGGTCCAGTGCGGACGTGACTTCGTCAAACAGCATGACTTTGGGGCGCATAGCAAGCGCGCGGGCGATGGCTACTCGTTGTTGTTGCCCGCCAGATAACCGAGAAGGGTGCTGATCGCGTTTCTCCGCCATGCCGACCATATCCAGAAGTTCCAGTGCACGCTTCTCGGCCTCTTCTTTAGACAAACCCAAAACCTGTATTGGCCCTTCCATGCAGTTGCCAAGCGCGGTCATGTGGGGAAACAGGTTGAAGTGCTGAAAACACATACCTATCTTGGAGCGGATCTTGCGCAAATGAGCCGCATTGGCGCGCACAAGGCGACCATTCTTTTCCATATGGGTCAGCGGTTCGCCGTCTACGTAGATCACGCCACTGTCAATGGTCTCCAGTGTCATCAGCATGCGCAGCACGGTTGTTTTGCCCGAGCCTGAAGGGCCGATGATGGTTACCATCTCGCCTTCTGCAACATCCAAATTCAAGCCGTCGAGCACGGTCAGCTGACCGTATTTTTTGGTCACGTTCTGAAATCGAACCATGGGCACATCGTCGCCCTCCAGCTTCAGCGGGTAGTCGCTCATGTCGTGTTTCATCGAATCAGTCCCATTTTGCGGCGCAATGCCTTGTCGAATCGTCGAATGAGCCAGGCAGTTGGCAGCGATATGGCCAGAAAAATAAGACCGACGAGTGTGTAGGGTTCCAAGTAGCGGAAGTTGTCGGCACCAATGGAGTTGGCGGTATGCATCAGTTCAGCCACCCCGATAACAGAGAGCATCGGCGTGTCCTTGAGAATGCCAACCAAATAGTTGCCCATGCCCGCCAATGCCGGCGGAAGTGCTTGTGGAATAATGATGCGGCGATAGGTTTGGACCGTTGACAGGTTGATGGCCCGAGCGGCCTCCCACTGACCTTTAGGCACGTTTTCGATGCCGCCCCGATACACTTCGGAAAGATAGGCAGCGTAATGCAGGCCGATGGCGATGAGGCCCGCCGCCCAAGGTGACAGGCGCAAACCGAACTGGGGGCCAACGTAATAGATAAAGAAGATCTGCAAGAGCAATGGCGTGGAGCGGACAAATTCCACCAGTTCGCGCACGATAAAAGTCAGTGTGCGCGAAGGCGTGCGTTGCGCCAACACGAAGACCAATCCCAGCACCACTGCCACAAGATAGCCGCCACCGGCTGCCATTAGTGTATTGCCCGCTGCTGCGATCAGGCGGGGCAAGATTTCCCAGGTAAAATCCAGTTTCCAGTCAAGCATGAGTTACGTTCGTCCGATTTTGCGGGCCATAACCCGTTCCAGCCAGCGCATAACGGGCGTCACCATAAAGCGCGCAAAAATATAGTAGATGACAAGCGCGGTACCGAACGCCTGGGCTGACAGGTAAGTGTTGTTGTTGATCTGGCGGGTTTCAAACATCAGATCGGCGACCGAAATCAGGGCAACCAAGGCAGTGCCTTTCAGGATCTCGACCATCAGATTGCCCCAGGGTGGCAGTATGGTGACCAGCGCTTGCGGCAAAATGATCCGGCGCATGCGCGCTGCGGGTGACATGTTCAGCGCTAGCGCGGCCTCCCATTGCCCCTTTGGAACGGATTGGATTGCGCCACGAACCAGTTCTGCACCGTAGGCCCCATAGCAGAGCCCAACGGTGACAAAGCCTGCGGTGAACTTCTCCAGAGTGAAGCCAAAGAGCGGCAGGACAAAGTAAAACCAATAGAGCTGCACCAAAAGCGATGTGCCTCGAAATAGCTCAATATAGACGGTGGCTGTGGCGCGCACGGTTTTCGAGTGCGACATCTTCATCAGCCCTGAGATAAGTGCGGCGATAATCGCCACCAGAACGGCCAGCCCGAACTGCCCCAGAGTGATCAGCGTGCCGTCGAGGAAACGGTCGCTGTAGGTAGTGAGAAAATCCAAATAGGGCATCGTTACGCTTGGTCTCTGGCTCGTTGCGGGCCGGTTTCAGTTTCTGTAATGCTGTCAAATAAAGCACGGCATTGTTGCATAAATTCGACGGCGAAGGTTACTGCGCTAAAAGTTTCGTGCCTAAGTATTTAAATCCCTAACTGCAACCCGATTTCGATCACTCGGCCGGAGGGAATCTGGTAAAGCGATGTCGCGTGCAGAGTATTGCGAACCATGAACGCAAAGAGTTTATCGCGCCAGGCCATCATGCCGTCTTTCTTGCGGTCAGCAATCACCGATATCCTGCCCACAAAATACGTGGCGTCGTCCAAATCAATCGGTAAGTTGCGGTGCTCAATACAGTAGGCTAAATCGGATGGAATATTGAAGCCTTGCATGAAGCCGTAGTTGAGTTTGACTCCGTACAGGCCCTGGCCGAATGCTTTAACTTGCACGCGCTTGTCATTGGGTACCCGCGGATGGCGGGTCATTTTTACGTTAACGATGACGACTGCTTCGGGCAGCAGAATGTTGTGCTTTTTCAGCTGTATCAGGGCATTGGGCACTTCCTCTGCCCGCGCGGTGAAAAATATGCCGACACCGGGCGAGCGTTCGGTCGGGTCATGCTCAAGGTTACCCAGCAGGGTTTCAACAGTAATAGTATTGGCTTCATAGGATTGGAGTAGAAGCTCGGTGCCACGGCGCCAGGTTACGATCACGGTGAAGATAATCGCGCCCATGGCCACTGGAAACCAGCCTCCACGGGGGATGGTTTCTGCATTGGCGGTGAGAAACGCCAGATCAACCGTTAGAAACACCAGCAGGAAAATACTTGCCTTCGCCAGGCTCCAGCCGCCTCGTTCCCTGGCCACATTGAAGGCCAGAATGGTGGTGACCAGCATGGTGGCGTTCACGCTCACGCCGTAGGCTGCTGCCAGGTTGTCGGATGAACGAAACGTAAGCACCAGGGTAACCGCCGCAATCATCAGGAACCAGTTAATACCCGGCATGTAAATCTGGCCGTGGGAATACTCGGAGGTTTGCTGAACCCGTAAGCGCGGCATAAATCCAAGCTGCACTGCCTGTCGGGTGAGTGAGAATGCCCCGGTGATCACAGCCTGTGATGCAATGATTGTCGCTGCAGTTGCCAGGCCCACTAGCGGCAGCAATGCCCAGTCCGGTGCCAGATGAAAAAACGGTTGTAGAGAACCTTCGGGCTTGTCTAGCAGCAGGGCACCCTGGCCAAAATAGTTCAGTAACAGGGCGGGTAATACGAAACAGAACCAGACCACTCGTATTGGGGTGACTCCAAAATGCCCCAGGTCTGCGTAGAGAGCCTCGCCGCCGGTGGCCACCAGAAATACCCCGATCAGAACCAAAAAGCCCGCCAAGTGATTGCTCGCAAGAAACTGCACTGCGTACCAAGGTGCCACTGCCCTGAGCACTTCCGGGTGCGCGATAATGCTGTTCACTCCGAGCGCGGCCAAGGTCACAAACCAGGCCACCATAATGGGGCCGAACATGGCTCCTACCTTGGCGGTACCGTACTTTTGCATAGCAAATAGAAGCACCAGGATGGTAATGGTTATTGGCAGCACGTAGGCGTCCAGCGACGGCGCTGCGACCTCCAGCCCCTCCACGGCACTGAGTACGGAGATAGCCGGCGTCAGCATGGTGCCGCCATAGAGCAGGCCTGCGCCGAACAGACCGACCAGAATCAGCGTGCGGCGGGGCCGGCTGTCCTGATCTTGATCCGGCCGTAACAGCGCCAGAAGCGCGAAGATTCCACCCTCGCCATGGTTGTTGGCGCGGAGAATAAAAACCATGTATTTCAGGGAGATAACAATAATGAGTGCCCAGAATATCAACGACAAAATGCCAAGGATATTGGCCTCGTTGATAGGCACTGGGCTGACCCCGCGAAAGCACGCTCGCAAGGCGTAAATTGGGCTGGTACCTATATCGCCGTAAACGATGCCTAGCACTGCCAAGCCGATCGCAGAGCGACCAGGTTTCGATGCCTTATCGGATTCAGCCATGGCCCGCCCTTCTCGGTGAACTCAGGTGTTCTTCTATAGTCTAGTTTAGTTGCAGAACTATGGCCTTCATGGATTTTGAGACGGCCCAATTGCTCATAGCTCGTAACTCATGGCCCCTTTTGGTTCCTGTATGAAGTACCCCTGGAAGTTGCGAATGCCACGCTCCCAGAACCAGGACAATGCTTTGGCGTCTTCTACGCCGGTTACCACAATTTTCTGGCTGGAGTTGAGGGAGACTTTGAGCTGGTGCAGGAGATCCTCCAGCGCGGGCGTTTGTTGGGCGCTGGCGCCGAGTGTTGGCACCAGTTTTACGAAATCTACTGAGTTCAGTTCTTTTAACAGCTCCGCCGAGGCGGCGGTCGTATCGACGTGCTCTATGATTAGCCCGCAGCCCATTTCCCGAACCAGATTGACTATCTTTTTTGCCTTGGGCACATCTTTTAATACGGTTGGGCATGACAGCGCCAAATAGATGCGGCGCTCGCCCCTGATACGAGCGCTGCGCATCGTTGTGCTGAGCAACGTGAGAAGACGCTCCACATCTATCATGGGAGAGGAAAGCTTTATGCATACTGAATGGCTGGCGGAGGCTTTGCCTTCCAAGAGCGCAAGGCTGTTTACGGCTTGCTGAATCACCCAGCGATCCAGCTCGTAAAATGGGCCTCGATCGCCTTGAGGCAAGCAAGGCAGAAACTGCCAAGGCAGATACACTGCGTTGTCATCGCCCACCAATCGTACTTGCGCCTCAAAAACGGTGTGATCGGTTTCCATGTTAACTATGGGTTGGTAATAAAGCTTGAATGCCTGCTCTGCTACCAATTCTTTGATGCGGTCATCCAATTTGGATTCAGATGAACGTTCGGGCGCCTGTTGCCATGCCAGGCTGTTGCTGCCGGACTGCATGGCCTTGTGGCAGGCTTTTTCCACCTCGATCAGTGCTTTGTCTTCATCCACGGTATGGTTCAGAGTCAGCGCACCCAGGCTCAGCGTGACTGGGTCGGGGGCATTTTCCAAAGCCCAGGCGGGGTTGTTCAAGGTGTGATGAAAGTGTTCGAGGCAGGTCTTGCCGTCATCATTGGCAGGCGTTGTTATCCGAAACAGGAAGCTGCCGCCTCCAAGGGCGCAGCCCGAATCCCCACCGGCGAGTTGTTCCGCGAAATGTTTTTCCATGCGAGCGTTCAGCTTCGCCATGGCACGGGCACCATGTTGGGCCCGGAGATACGCCTGTCGATCTATGCTTGCCTGTATTAGATAGTGAATCTGATTTCCCTGATCGCTTTCTACTCGGGCCAACAGATCCACGAGCTCAGTCAAAAAGTAGTCGTGGTTCTGCAGGCTACGGGATTCCTTGCGTTGGCTGACCAGGCTGATGCGCGCCGCAATAAGTTTGGCGTTCGTCAGGTGACGATGCAGTGAGCTTAGGAACAGTTCATTGTCCAGCGGCTTCTGGAAGAAATCGTTGCCTGCAATGCTGTGCTGTTCGATCAGTTCCCGGCTTTTGGGTGACGCCGATACGAAAAGAATCGGGATGGTCATATAGTTGGCATCCTGCCTGAGCACCTTAGCTAACTCCATGCCTTGGCAGCCGGGCATGTCGTGATCCAGTACGATGACATCCGGCTGAAACTTTTCGATGCGTTCCAAAACGCGCACCGGTTGGCTCAGGCCTTCTACCTCATAGCCTTCCTCGCTGAGCATGGCGTTGTAGTAGGCGAGAAGATCGGTATCGTCATCCACCCAAAGCACTCTTGGCTTTGCCGAGGGGGCGCTCTCCAGTAATTGGTGGATACGCTTTTCGAGTATGCCCATGTCGATGGGTTTGGTCAGGTAGATATCTGCGCCAGCCCGGAGTGCCCGCATGCGGGCGACCATATCGCTCCTGGCGGACATCATAATCACCGGAGTATTGGTGCCTGCCTGGCACTTCATGCGCTCTAGCCAACCGATACCTTCCAGAGCGCCTTGGGGGAAACTGATGTCCAGAAGAATCAGCTGATAAACATGGCCGTCGGTTCGCTGGCTGTATGTGTCGGGATCCTCAAACGTTTCAGCGGAATAGCCTTGGTGTTCCAGCCAGTTTTTCAGGTGGGCGGCCTGGTTTTCATCGTCTTCAATAACAGCGATTCGGTACGTTTGGCGTTTCCTCACGTCGGCTTTTGACACGAAGGCGGCGGTCATCTCCGTGTTGAGGGAGGCACGAGAGGCGTCCTCAATGGCGCCTTCGAGCGCTTTGAGTGAGTTTTCGATTTGCTGGCGCTCTGAGGAGGTGGCATCGGATTTTGCCAGTAACGCCTGTAGTTGCTCTTCAAGTATTCGCGCAGTGTTGCTGATCTCAGGAAATTGAAAGGTGGCGCCACTACCGGTCAGCTTGTGGGTACTTTGGTACATGAACTCCAGCGTCTTTTGGTTCCAGCTAACGTGCACGAGCCGGTTCCATGAGTCTCTGAGTTCGCCCATGCGATCGGGTAAGCCTGCGATATACTTGCTTCTGAGTTCTTGGAGCTTTCGCCCAGGGCTGGCTTCCGCCATTGCTGCACCTCTTGTATCTTGAGTTGCTCCTTGAGCTGTCTGGGAAATTATTGAATGGCCGCATTTGCCCGACAGGAGACTGTGAAGCGTATCTCAAATTGCCCCTTTTAGTTACCCCAGGCGACAATCCTGCTCGCCTCCTGAACAATACCACGCTATCCCGAAGAAAACGGGACAGACCTATTCTTGCGCATAAACATCCCTTTCCAGGCAAGTGTCGAAACGTCAGCAACGTCGATAGAGAAGCTCAAGTTATTTCTCACGATGCCGATATCTTGTTGACACAGAGACGATTCCAGCACTTAATCGAATCGGGATATTGTTTATGTGTCGTTTTATTATACAGTTTTTCACTAATAACAATGGAGACTCTTCCGTGAAGCTCAACCTGTCCTGGCGTCAGAAGTTTCTGATGCTCACCATCGGAACATTCACTGGGCTGACAATTGTTGCCGGCGCCGTTTTCTGGGGGCTGGAAGCTGTCTCATCCTCTTACCAGTCTATCTATGAGGTATCCCGTTACGAAAACAGGGCCGGGAATCTTGCCACCAAATGGAACGCTGTAGAAAACCATCTTATCCACCTCTCCGAGGATAATCAGAGCGAACTTCTGGCGAAGCTGGAGGGCCTGGCATCAGATGCTGAAACGCTACAACGCCAAGCCAACCTGCTGGGCGACCCCGACAGTATCCGCTTCGCCGAGTCTATTCAGGCGGATACCGAACGCTATGTGGCAATGCGTCGGGAATGGCTCCAGCAGATGAATGCACTCGGCTTGTCCGAAGCCGTGGGGGTTCGCCAGGAACTCGCTAAAGCTATGGTAGAACTCCGGGAACTGTCATTGAGCATGGTTGATGACGCTATCCGTGAAATCGACAGCAGCAACTATGCTTACATTAACAGTCGCAATGTTGCGCTGGCGGAACGCGCAAGCCAAGCCATTACGGTGCTGGAAGACGTTGTCATACAATTCGATTGGCAGGAAAATGTGGTTGGCGAAACTACGAGGCAGTACCGTGATGTATTCAGTCAAACTGATGCAATTCTGAAGCAAATCGCAGCCGCTTCAGATAGCGCAGCGCAAGCCGGCAAAAGCCTGCAGCAGAATGTCATCGCGCAAAGTGAAGCCCTGCAGTCTGGCCTCATTGCCCGTACCATCCAGAGCGCTGAAGACGCCGAATCGTCGGCCAAGGTGGTCAGTGTTGGTTCCATTTTGTTGTTTGCACCCTTGCTGGCTTTGGTTTTGTTCCTCACCTCACGGGCTCTGGTTAGCCAGCTCAACCGGGTGGGTGAGTTACTGTCGCGGGTGTCGGAAGGTGACCTCACCAAGAAGCTGGCACTCGGCGATAACCCCAACGATGAATTCAACATTCTGGGCAGTGCCACCAATCAGATGATCGATAACATAGGCATGCTTATGCGGGAGTCTATTGCCGGTACAAACGATTTGATCGAGGTTCATGGCGAGCTTGAAAAAACCATGGTTCGACTGGCGCAGAACAGCGAAATGGTTGAATCCCAGACGATTCTGGCAGCCACAGCCAGTCAGCAAATATCCGTCACCTTGAACGATGTTGCCGAACGCACCTCGCAGGTGGGGGTGTCTACACAATCTGCCAACGACTCGGCCCAATCCGGCGCTCGCGTGGTTGAAGACAGCGTGACTTCCATGCGCCTGTTGTCGGGCCTTATTCAGGATACCCATGGCCATGTCAAATTGCTCAATCAGGCCAGCTCCAAAGTTAGCGGGATTATCGGCGTCATTAACAGCTTGGCCGATCAAACCAACCTGCTGGCGCTGAATGCCGCGATCGAAGCCGCTCGGGCTGGTGAAGCCGGACGCGGATTTTCAGTGGTGGCCGACGAGGTGCGCACACTGGCGCAAAAAACCGTTGCCGCCACTACCAATATCGTATCTATTATCGATGAGCTCAACTTGCAAACTGCCAGCATGGACACTTTGGTGAATAACGGGCTTGAGATTGCCAAAGAAGGTGAACACCACGCGTCGCAGATTGCGGACGCCATGGGTGGGGTGACCAAATCCATCAATACACTAAACTCAGAAATGGATCAGGTCGTTGTCGCCGTTGAGGAGATTTCCGTCACCACTGAGGACATCGCGAAAAAAATGGAAGAGATCCGCGGTCAAAGTGCCGAAACACAAGCTATTGGTGCAGAGCTTGGCAGGCAGAACCAGCGTTTGTCTGAGCAGGCCAACGTGATTGCTGAAAGCACACGGCGCTTCAATGTCTAACCGGCATTGGCGTCTCTGCTGAGCGATCCAGCTAGCGACCGGCTTCATTGCGCCCATGGCCACGAGGAGCCAGCCTCCAAGAAGGGTGGTTCCTGCATCGACACTCGTGTTATCACTAGCTCGGAAGGAACCTGCTTATGTCGATTCTCTCTGGGCGAATGCCCACCATAAAACAGCTACAGTGTTTTGTCTCAGTCGCTCAGGAATTGAACTTTCGTCGTGCGGCGGAACGTTTGAACAAGAAGCGCATGCCATACTCACCATGCTTGATGCGGCACTCGTTTCTTTACGTCTGGAAGAAGGCGTTGACGAAGCCGATGTTCGATTAGGCCTAACCAGTGTGATCGATTTCAGTCTCGTGCCAGGAGTTCAGGGCGTTCTTGGCGATCCGGTTTTACCGGTGCAAATTCGTATTGAACATGCTTACTCAAAGCACCTACTTGAGCGATTACGAAGCGGCCAAGTCGACCTTGTGGTTGTAGGGAATATCCCTGCGCAGAGCGGGGAGTTCAAAGTGCAGCAAGTCGCACAAGACCCGCTGATGGTTGCTTTGCCAGAAGGGCATAGCGCGGTTTTTAAAGAACAGGTATCGTTTGATGATCTAAAAGATACTCTTCTATTCTGGTTTCCACGAAAAGATAACCCGGTATTTTATGATCGCTGTGAGAGGGTTTTCATTGATTTCAGGTACGAACCGCTACGCAAGCCCGAGCCAGATGAGCATATGATGCTGCTATCAAAGATTGCTGCTGGAGAAGGAATGGCCTTTTTCCCTGCATCCATGCGAGCGGCAAGTCGGCTTGGCGTAGTCTATCGACCGTTCATTCCCGAGATCAGCAACCGATTGACCATATCACTCCAAATCGTATGGCGCTCGAGCGAGACACGTGCAGAGGTTCTCCGAACGGTCGACAGCCTGCAACAAGCTGCCGAAGTGGTTTAGTGTTTCGGCGCTAGCAGGCTACCTTAGACATTTACTCCCTTCATACCTTCCCATGTGTATCGAGCGCCGTGCGCAGCATTGATGGGTAAGGACGCTTCTATCTCAGCCAGATCGAGGGCGGTCAGCTTCAGGTCAATCGCGCCCAGATTCTCTTGAAGGTACTGTGAGCGTCGAGTTCCGGGAATTGGAACGATGCTTTTGTCTTGTGCCAAAAGCCACGCGAGAGCAACTTGGGCGGGTGTAGCTCCATGACGGCCTGCCACCTGGCGAACCTTGTTCAGAAGGTCAAGATTGTGTTTCAAGTTCTCTCCTTGAAAGCGCGGATTATTGCGCCGAAAGTCATTCTCGGCTAGTGCCGTGGTCGATGTGATGCGCCCAGTCAGGAACCCTCTACCTAAAGGCGAATACGCTACGATACCGACGCCCAGTTCACGTGCTTTGGGTAGGGTTTCGAGCTCAATGTCACGGGTCCAGAGGGAATACTCAGTTTGCAGGGCTGCGATGGGGTGTACACGATGCGCCTTTTCCAACGTTAGCGCAGAAACTTCGCACAGACCTACATGATTGATTTTACCTTCGTTGACCAGCTCTCTCAGGCACTCCATGGTCTCACCGATATCCGCTTTTGGATCAACTCGATGAATGTAGTAAAGATCGATGCATTCCACACCTAGTCGCTTGAGCGACGCTTCGCAACAGGCGCGGATATATTCTGGCCGATTATTGATCGATCGGTCATACTTGTTACCTTGTCTGTCAATGCCGCACTTCGTTGCAATCTTGAGCCTGTTGTTTTCCCCCTTACCACGGCGTGTTTTGAAAAACTCCCCGATCAGCTTTTCGTTGTGGCCATTTCCATACATATCGGCTGTATCAATCATTGTGATGCCGCTATCTGCCACCAATGACAGCATATTGAGAGATTCAGTATCGTTCGAAGGGCCATAGAACTCACTAATGCCCATGGCGCCATAGCCAAGTGCAGATACCTTCAGGTTGTCGCCCAAGCTGCGCTGAGGTAGCGTTAGAGGTACTCGTTTATCGTCGGTCATGGTGATCTCCTTTGGAACATTATTTCCGTTATTACCCACGTGGGAAGCGTGACGCTAAGAGGTTTGTTGGGGAATATCATTTCGGGTAATACAAATTTGGTATCACAATAAAGATCATCCAACTATGCGGCGGGAGAATGAGTGCTATGAGTGCGGGAATTCTGAGCGGTTATATGAAGCCTTGTAGCTCAACAGTACCGTCGCTTTCCCCCTACGCCGCCTATCAGCAGGCACTGGCCTCAGGCTTCAAAGACGACCCCGCGCAACACCAGGCGGCCATGTGTTTGCAGCGATGCTATGAGCAGTTGCAGGCTGGGGATCCGAACACCCAAGGCGTTTATCTTTGGGGGCCCGTAGGGCGGGGTAAAACCTGGTTGATGAATCGTTTCTACCAAGCTTTAACCGTGCCGGCACGGAGGCAGCACTTCCATCATTTTATGCGTTGGGTACATCGGCGCTTGTTTCAGTTAACTGGCCAGGAAGACCCGCTTGGCCTGCTTGCGCGTGAGTTGGCGGCTGAGGCACGGGTGCTGTGTTTGGACGAGCTTTTTGTGAACGATATCGGCGATGCCGTGCTATTAGGTGGTTTGTTTCAGCAACTGTTTGCCCAGGGTTTGGTGTTGGTGAGCACCTCTAACCAGCTGCCCGATGAGCTTTATGAAGACGGCTTTAACCGTGAGCGTCTACTGCCAGCTATCGCAGCCATCAAACAGCACATGCAGGTGATAAGTTTGGATGGTGGCCAGGATCACCGGCTGCACCCTGGGGAGTGTGTGCAACGCTATTGGGTGAGTGAACCGCAAGCTCTGGAAGCTTCGTTTGCCGAACTGCTCAGTGATGGTGAACAGGCCAATAGCGAGCCTTTGCTGCTTGGGCATCGTGAAATCAAGGTAGTGAAGCGTAGCCAGAAGGCATTGTGGTGTCGCTACCATGACCTATGTGAGCAAAAGCTGGCGGCGCAGGATTTTATCGAGCTGTGTGATCGTTTCTCCCATGTGTTTTTGAGCGAGGTGCCCCGGCTTACGGGTGGTGGCCAACAAGCTGACATTGCACGTGGCACGGAAGATGGCATAACACAGGTGGCCGCAGGGGATCGACAGTTGCAGGCACTGTCTCACCAGGATGACGGTGTACGCCGGTTTATTGCGTTGGTGGATGAGTGTTACGACCGTGGCATCCCGCTTTACCTGGATGCGGCAGTGCCCTTGAACGAGCTATATAGCACGGGGGCTCTCGCTTTCCCGTTTCGCCGCACGTTGAGCCGCTTGCAGGAAATGCAGTTGCAACGTTTTGGGCGATCACCGAAGAAAGAACCGCAATGAACCGCAATGAACCTTGGTGTCAGCCGGCTGACGGCCATCGCTACTGCGTCTCTGCCGTTCCTGAAGCCCGCTATGTTGGGTGCCGGCATGCCTAGCACAGGTCTCGCTGTTTGCGCAGCGCCCGGATAAACATTAATAATCTGCCACGTTGTGTTAAATTTACAGGAGAAGTTTAGCGTCTCACCGTCAAAGACCCGGACAGGAACTTGAATAGCTATGCCCAGTGGTAACCCATGAATAAAAAAAATGACAAAGGGCAGGGGGTTAATGCGGCCATTACCGAGGGCGAGCAGTTCATAAAAACTATTATGGATAGCACGCCTAATATGATGGGCTATTGGGACAGGGACTTACGCTGCCGCTATGCCAATAACGCTTACAGTGAATGGTTTGGCATATCGCCGGAGGACGTAATCGGGATCCGGTTTCAGGATCTGGTAAGTGAGCAATTGTTTGCGCTGAATGAGCCCCATATACGTTTAGCGTTAGCTGGTGAGCCACAGCGCTTTGAGCGTACGCTGAAAAAATCCGACGGCAGCGTTGGCCATATCATTGGTCACTATATTCCTGATTTTGACGCCGATGGTGCGGTGGTAGGGTTTTCCATTCAGGCCAGTGAAGTGACGGTTCTCAAAGAGCTTGAGGCGAAGCTCAAGCTAGCGGCGTGTGTTTTTGAGAACACGGTTGATGGCGTTTTGATTACTGATGTTGATGGAACTATCTTGTCCGTTAACCCGGGGTTTATTGATATAACGGGCTATACAGCGGATGAGGCCGTTGGCCAAACTCCTCGTATTCTGCAATCCAACCGACACGACCACGCGTTTTATGCCTCCATGTGGGAGGCTATAAAAGCGGATGGCCGCTGGCATGGCGAGATATGGAATCGTCGTAAAGACGGAGATCTTTATCTGCAACGCATGACTATCAGCATGGTGCTTGGCGAGGATGGTGAACCCGTGCGCTATGTGTCGGTGTTCAGTGACATTACGGCGCTTTGGCGCAAAGATGAACATATTAAGCACCTGGCTTTTCATGACGCGTTGACCGACTTGCCTAATCGTACGTTGCTAATGGATCGGATTGATCAAAAACTTCGCCATGCGGATCGTGGGCAGAATCACTTTGCCCTGATGTTTCTCGATCTTGATGGGTTTAAGCTCATTAACGACAAGCTTGGCCATAATGTAGGCGACGACCTGCTAAAAACTGTTGCAAACAAGCTTCTGGCACTGGTGCGGCGATCCGATACCGTGGCTCGTGTGGGTGGCGATGAGTTCATCTTCATCCTGGACAACCCTCAGGCGAAAAATGAAATTGCCGATGTCGCGGACCGTATTGTCAGATCGATTAATGAACCAATAGAGTTTCATGGAGAAGCGCTGCAAATAGGCGTATCCATTGGCATAGCCATGTTCCCCGCCGACGGGCACACATCTGTTAATTTAATCAGAAATGCCGACACTGCAATGTATGCTGCCAAAATCTCAGGCACGAACAGTGTCAGCTTTTTCTCTACTGGCGATTTTGCGGCGTGATTGGCTAGCTTGCCGTTGGCAAATCCTGCACATAGGCTCCGGGCGCCGGTTCAATTATTGGCAGCTTTCCTTCCTCTGCGGTACGAGCTTTCACCTCGCCACCACCAAACTGCTCCGCCCAAGTGACCCAGTCAGGCCACCAGGAGCCTTCGAACGATTGGGCACCGCGTAACCAGGCATCCGGGTCCAGGTTGTTGTCCTCTTGAAGACGGTAGCCGTACTTCTTTCGATCCGGCGGGTTGATGATGCCTGCGATATGCCCCGACCCACCAAGTACAAAGCGCACCGGGCCGCCCAAGCATCGGGAACCCTGGTAACACGAAATCCAAGGGGCGATATGATCCTCAATGGCGGATGCGAAGTAACTCGGTACCTTGATCTTCCCCAGATCAATCGGTGTGCCTGCCAGTTCAATGCCGCCAGGTTCACGCAGTCGGTTGTGCAGGTACATGTTGCGCAGATAGAAGCTGTGCATAGCCGCCGGCATACGGGTGGCGTCCGAGTTCCAATACAACAGATCGAAGGGTGCGGTATCGCGCCCCAGAAGGTAATTGTTAACGAAGAATGACCAGATCAGGCTGTTGGCCCTAAGCATGTTGAAGGCCGTCGCCATTGAGGCTCCCTCAAGGCAGCCCTGCTTGCTCATAGCTTTCTCGAGTTTGCTGACGGAATCCTCATCGATGAACACCTCGAGGTCACCGGCCTCTGAGAAGTCCAAAAGGCTGTTGAGAAAGGTTGCGCTTTTAATCCGGTTGTCTTCCCGGGCTGCGAGCCAAGCCAGGGTACAGCCGAGGAGGGTGCCGCCAATGCAGTAACCAACGGTATTAAGCTCACGCTCGCCAGTGGCTTGCTCAATGGCATCCATGGCGGCGATTGGCCCCTCCAGCATGTAATCTTCAAAGCTCTTGTGGGCAAGCTCCGGTCCTGGATTAATCCAGGACACCACGAACACAGTGTGTCCGTGCTCTACCCAGTAACGGATGAACGATTTTTTCTCACCCAGATCAAGGATATAGTACTTGTTGATCCACGGTGGAATCACCAGCAGAGGCCGGCGATGTACGGTTTCGGTGGTTGGCCGGTACTGAATGAGTTGCATTAGATCGTTCTGGTAAATTACGTCGCCTGGGGTGTTGGCCAGATTCTCACCAACTGTAAAGGCGTCCGGATCGGACATTCGAAAGGGCATAGGGCCCTCGCCTTCATCCATGTCACGCAGCAGATTGGCCAAACCACGCAGCAGATTTTTCCCCCGGCTCTGAACTGTTGCACGGAGCACCTCTGGGTTACTAAGGATGAAGTTGCTCGGTGCCAGAGCGTCAGTCATCTGGCCGGTGAAAAATCGCAATTTGCGCCGGGTGTGATTGTCCAAACCTCGTACATCGTTGACGGTGTCCATGATCCAGCGATTCGACAGCAGGTATGCCTGTTTGATGACGTTGAACGCCATCGCCTCACTCCAGGCCTGATCGCGAAAGCGTCCGTCACCGGGTTCTGGCTCCGCTACGTCCAGTGGCTTATTTCGCAAACCGCTGGTCAGTAACCCCCACCCGAATCGAGAGCTGTCTCTGACAAGACGCATCTGGGCCAGGATCAGAGTGTCTGGCTGGGTTACGAGCTTACCGGTTAGAGCAATAAAGGGTTTGGCTATGCTTTTGACGCTGACCGGGCTGGGCGGGCTGCCACGCAACCGGCGCATAATCGAGCGTTTTACAATATTACCGCCATGTATGCTTGCGCGCATCAGGGACTGGGGCACAACGTCGGGCTCGAACTCGGTGGAGGATGTAATTTTAAATGGTTTTTCAGACATTTACGCAGTCTCCGCTCTACGGCCACTGGGGCCGTAGGAAGTATCAGGAACGACAACGGACGCAGGTGTTCGATGCGTCTACCAAGACGTGGTGTTACATATACACGCCGCCGTTAACGTTAATCTGCTGGCCGGTGATGTAGTCTCCTTCTGCTGCCAGGAACACGACAGCTCGGGCGATTTCCTCCGGTTGGCCAAAACGGCCCATTGGCACCCTGGCAACGATCTGTTCGCGTATATTCTCAGGAACCTGAGCGAGCATTTCGGTCTCGGTAAAGCCAGGAGCAATGGCATTAACGGTAATGTTGTGCTTGGCCGCCTCCAACGCCAGGGTTTTGGTGAACGCAATGATGCCACCTTTGCTGGCGGCGTAGTTGGCTTGCCCGAAGTTACCCGCCTGGCCGACGAAAGAAGTGATATTGATGATGCGCCCGTACTTCTGTTCCAACATGATGTTCAGCACTTCGGAACAGGTTGCGTAGACACTCCCCAGGTTGGTATCGAGAACCTCGTTCCAGTCATCATCGGTGAGCTTTCTCATGGACTTATCGCGCGTGATACCGGCATTGTTAACCAGGATGTCGATGCGTCCCCACTCATCGTACACTTTCTTAATCATGCCCCGTGCCTCAGGCATCGTTGAAAGATCCGCTTTGATGGCCATTGCCCGGACGCCGGTGGCCTCAATTTCCTTGATGACTCCGTCTGCATCGGACTGGCGCGATCGGTAGTTGATTGCGACGTCGGCGCCGCGTTGGGCAAGCTGAAGTGCAATGTGTCGGCCGATGCCACGAGATCCACCGGTAACCACCGCCACTCTGCCTTTGAGGTCTTGCATGGCACTCTCCTTGAGATGATGTTGGCACTTAATTATTTTGATTATTAAAACATCACGCCTACGCAGGGAAATGCTGCGAGAAGGGCTCTAACTAAAGCTAGCAGAGGCCCCGCCGCTTAACAAGGAATCAGCAGAAAATCAATGGGTCACGTCGCACGGATGAAATCCCGTAACCGCGGTGCAATAGCTTCGCGCCATTGGCTGCCGTTGAATACACCGTAATGGCCTACACCCGGCTGCAGGTGATGCAGGCGGCGGGAATCAGGTATATTGACGCACAGATCCTGGGCGGCCCGGGTTTGTCCGGGGCTGGAAATATCATCCTTCTCGCCTTCGATCGTCATTAGGGCGGTGTTGTGAATCGCGGCCGGGTTCACCAGACGTCCGCGATGCTTGAAACAGCCTCGTGCCAGGTGAAACTCCTGAAAAACACGCTGGATAGTGTCCAGATAATAGGTTGCCGGCAGGTCCATCACTGCCAGGTATTCGTCGTAGAAATCGCGGTGGCGGATAACCTTGTCGGTTTTGTCATCGCGAATGGACCGGAACAGCTCACGGTAGGCCTTAACGTGGCGCCCGAGATTCATGTTCACAAACCCGGTCAGCTGCAGGAACCCTGGATAAACCTTGCGCATAGCTCCGGGGTAAGGCGCGGGTACCGGGTGCACGAGGTTGCGCTTGAACCATGAAAGCTTGTGTTTGGTCGCCAGCTTGCAGGGCGCGGTGGGGTCTACGCGGCCGTCTATGGGGCCACTCATCAGCGCCAATGAGCGAGGTGCCGCCGGGTGGCCATCCTCCGCCATGATGGCAGTGGCTGCGAGTGCAGCCACCACTGGCTGACATACAGCCAGCACGTGTGTATCGGGCCCCAGGTGATCGATAAAATCGATGACATAATCGATGTAATCATCGAGGCCAAAATCGCCCTGTGACAACGGAACCTTACAGGCGTCGCGCCAGTCGGTAATGTACACGTCGTGTTCGGGAAGCATGGCTTCCACGGTGCCACGCAGCAGCGAAGCAAAGTGGCCGGAAAGCGGTGCGATGATCAGCAGCTTCGGGTCATCAGGCCGCGTCACGCTGCGATGGAAATGTTTTAGCTGCGCAAACGGTTTGCGCAAAATAATCTCCTCCTGGACGTCAACTTGTTCGCCATCACAGGTAGTTGTGTGCAGGTTGAAGGCCGGCTTCGGGTAACGCTGAGTGAGATCTCTGAACACCCCGTAGGCCGAACCAATGCTGCGAGCCCCGGGAATTCGGGATAAGGGGCTTAGGCGGTGCCGGAGCAAGGCGCCTTGGGCCCCGGTCAACATGCGTACAGGTGTCAGTGCGGCACGGCCTATCTCGTGAGCAAAATACATCATGGCTTTTCCTGCTTGAGTTCTGGGTTGCGGCATCGTCCCAGTGAGCCTTAGGGAACCGTGAACGGTACATTAACATGTTTTTGGCAAACCGAACCTGCTTACTCGGTGCCGTATGTATTGCCCTGATTATGTAACGATATCTGGTACCAAATACACTTGCTCTGGTGGCGGTAGATATTGTACTTATGTTGCCTCCCTAGATTTCTTGAGCACTGATCCAAATGACTAATTATTTCATCCAGGCTTTTATTTACTTGTTGGCAGCCGTAATTGCAGTGCCATTGGCCAAACGTTTCGGTTTGGGCTCAGTGCTGGGCTACCTGGTTGCAGGTGTGGTGATTGGGCCGGTTTTGGGGCTTGTTGGGCAGGAAGCCAGCACTATTCAGCATTTCGCCGAATTCGGTGTTGTTATGATGCTGTTCCTGATTGGGATGGAGATTGATCCGAAGGCGCTTTGGGCCATGAAGGTTCGCCTTTTGGGGCTTGGCGGCCTGCAGGTGATTCTGACGGCAGCAGTCGGAATGGGGGTGGCTTGGTGGCTCGGGCTTCAGTGGCAAACAGCACTGACGATTGGCCTTATTTTCGCGCTGTCTTCGACCGCCATTGTGCTGCAAACCCTGGATGAAAAAGGGTTGTCGAAGACGGAGGGTGGGCGCAATGCATTTTCCGTTTTGTTGTTTCAGGACATCGCGGTTATTCCCATGCTGGCCCTGATTCCACTTTTAGCGCTACCGGGCCTAATAGGTAATTCTGGCTCTTCGTCTGATATCGGGTCTGGCCTCAGCCTGGTGTCAGGCCTGCCGGGCTGGGCTCATGCCCTGGTTGTTGTGGGCGCGGTTGCTGCGGTTATTGTTGGTGGCTATTACCTAAGCCGGCCGTTGTTCCGTTATGTGGTGAAGTCCGGGCTGCGGGAGGTTTTCACCGCCACAGCTTTGATGCTGGTTATCGGTATTGCTGCGCTCATGAGTGTCGTGAACCTTTCGCCGGCACTGGGCGCGTTTCTGGCAGGCGTGGTATTGGCCAACAGTGAGTTTCGCCACGAGCTGGAAGCCAATATCGAACCGTTCAAGGGTCTGTTGCTTGGTCTGTTTTTTATCACCGTGGGTGCCGGGATCAACTTCGAGATGCTGGTAGCGGAATGGGGTACGGTCGTGTCTCTGGGGGCGGCTGTTATTGCAGTCAAAGCACTGATTCTGTTTGTTATTGCACAGGCGTTCGGAATTCGTAGCAGCAACGGTTGGCTGTTTACTCTGGGGCTGGCACAAGCGGGCGAATTCGGATTTGTATTGCTCACCTACAGTGTGCAGAACCATGTGATTCCATTGGAGGTCTCCCAGATTCTTTCGCTGGTTGTTGCGCTGTCCATGTTCCTTACACCTCTGCTATTTATCGTTTACGACCGCGTGGTGCTTCCACGGTACCGGCGCCCCGGTAATGATGAGCCGGAAGCAGACACTATAGATGAACAGGCACCGGTCATTGTTGCTGGGGTGGGGCGGTTTGGGCAGATCGTTTGTCGTTTACTGCGGGCTAACAATATTCCCATTGTGGTGCTCGACCATGAACTTGAGCAGATCGAAAATGTTCGTCAAATCAACATCAAGAGTTTCTTTGGGGATGCCAGCCGGCCCGATTTGCTGGAAAAGGCCGGTATTGAACAGGCGCGTTTGTTGGTCGTGGCGATTGATGACCGGGATCGCGCGGTAAAGATGGTAAAACATGTAAAGCATTTCTTCCCGGGTGTCTGGGTGCTGGCGCGTGCCTTCGACCGCGGCCACGGCTACCAGCTTAGAGAAGCGGGTGCTGACGATGTGATGAGCGAGACCTATCATTCTGCTCTGGAGCTTGGTGGTCATGCCCTCACGGCTGTTGGCGTGCACCCGATGCGTGCGAAGCAAATGACCTGGGCGTTTGTTGAAAATGAGCAGGCTCACGAGGAGGAGTTATTTGAGGCGTGGAAAGAAATAGAAGAAGGCATTAACTTCAGCCCGCGCTATGGCGAGCTGTTCATGAAGCTTGAAGAGGCACTCAGCAGCACCATGCATCGGAACTGGGAAGAGCCAACGCCTGAGGATGTCCCGGTCTGGACGCCGCCCGCTAAATGAATAACACCGCAGGTGTTTATCTTTTGATCAATTTGTATGGCGGCCACGCCTTAGCAGAATCAACAGTGCCAGCGCTGCCATAAGGCCGACGAAGACGGAGAATATAACGCCGGTTGTTTTAAGGCTAAGCACGCTGGCCATTAAGCCGATGCCTATCACCGGTACTGAGATGGCGACGTAGGCCACAATAAAAAAGGTTGAGGTGACCGCTGCGCGCTCCGCTGCCGGACTGGCCGCAGCAATGGCGCCCATGCCAGCGCGAAAGGCGACGCCCTGACCCATGCCTGCGATAACCGCGCCCGCCATGAACAGGGCGAGTGACTGCACATGGATACCGAGCGCTACCGGCGTAACGCCAGCAACGAGCGTAGCGCACCCTATTGGTAAACGCAGGTGCAGTGGCAGTTTGTCCTGCAAAAGCTGGCCGAGTGTTGAAGCAATAAAGATACTGCCTGCGACAACACCGATCAGCAGCCGGTTATCATACCCCAGCACGTTGCCCATCATCGCCGGCGCAATCGAGGTGAAAAAACCACACACCGCAAAACCTGCGAAACCCGCAATGGCGGCGGGCACAAACACACCACGTACTTCGGGGGGTACATTCAGGCGCTGTAATGAAAGTTTGGGATGCGTTGGCTTTTTTACAGTTTCTGGTGCCCACCAAACACAGATGAGCGCCAGCATGGCAAGCGCGATGTGTATCAAATAGGTTAGTACCAGCGGCGAAGGCAGGTATTGCGAAAGGGCACCCGCAAGCATAGGCCCAAGGCCGAGCCCACCCATATTCGCGGCGGTAGCAATAAACGTTGCCCGCTCACGCCAGTGTGGCGGTGCCAGCTCCAACACCGCCACGGTCGCGGTGCCGGTAAAAATGCCGGCGGAGAGGCCGGAAAGTACACGGCCTGCAAGAATCATCGCCAACCCATCGGCCTGCCAGAACACCAGATCACTGATAATCGAACACACCAGGCCACCAAGTAACAGCGGCCGGCGGCCCAGCTGATCGGACCAACGCCCAGTGATCACCAGTGCGGCAATGACACCGAACGCGTACGCCGCGAAGATAATAGTGATCATTAATTGGGAAAACCCGAAGGCATCCTGATAAATGGGGTAGAGCGGAGTCGGCATAGTGGTGCCGATCATCACGACGCTGAATGCGAAGGCAGCGCCCAGAAAAGCCAGAAGTGTTGATAAATTGCGAGGGTCTGTGTGGGTAGTTGATGATTGCATAATGGTCTGGTGAAGGTCTCCTGGTTTACCTGGATCTAACCAGGTCGATACATCTGAAATTTTTGTGATCCGTCCACTGTAAAGTAGTCGGCTGGTCCGCCGCCTCGCATTACCGGTTCTGCCGCAGCAGTATCGTAGATTCCATCTTTAAGCAGGTGTTGTGCGATATGCACACCGACCACCTCACCGAATACCATCCATGTGTCCACTTTCTGCCCATCGGCGCCTGCAAGCTGGAGCACTTGGGTAACCCGGCATTCCAGGGTTACCGGGCTCTCAGCTACGTGCGGCACGGAGATAACCCGCGAGGGCTTTGGCGTCAGGCCAGAGAGGGCAAATTCATCAACTTCCGGCCCTACCGCGGCGCAGGTTTGGTTCATGGCCTCACTGAGTGAGCGCGTCACCAGGTTCCAGCAGAATTCGCCGGTCTCTTCAGCATTACGGACGGAATCCTTGTAGCCAATGCTGGAGAATCCGACGATGGGAGGATGGTAGTTGAAGGCATTGAAGAAGCTGTAGGGGGCCAGGTTAAGCACACCGTCACCGCCTCTGGATGATATCCACCCAATCGGGCGTGGTGCCACCAGGGCGTTGAACGGGTCATGGGCCAGCCCGTGGCCATTGGCGGGCTCGTAAAAATGGATATCTTCTGGCATAAAGCGCTCTTTAGGGGGGGCTGCAAAGGAATTAAGCCGGTTTTACAAGTTGGCCCGGGTTAGAACTCCAGGTAGATTTTGCCGAAGTGCTTGCCGGATTCCTCGTGCCGGAAGGCATCAGCAATATCTTCCAGTGCAAAGGGCCGATCAAGGATCGGGTGCATGTTGTTGGCTTCAATCGCCCGAATCATCTCTTGCTGGTGAGCCCGGCTGCCTACAATCAGGCCCTGCAGACGGGCCTGTTTGGCCATCAGTTTTGCGGTTGGCACATCGCCAGCCCGACCAGTAAGAACGCCTATCAGCGAGATGTGACCACCAATGCGTACGGCATCAATGGATTCCGGCAGTGTGCCGGGGCCACCAACCTCAATGACATGGTCGACGCCCTGCCTATTGGTCAGTTTTTGGACCTTCTCGCCCCAAGCCGGTGTCGTTTTGTAGTTGATGGTGTGGTCTGCACCCAGCTCTCTGAGCCGTTCCAGCTTCTGATCCGAGGACGAAGTGGAAATCACTTGTGCGCCCATCATTTTTGCAAATTGCAGGGCAAAGATGGACACGCCACCGGTACCCAGAGTCAGGACGGTATCGCCGGCTTTCAGGCCTCCGTTGATGACCAATGCACGCCAGGCGGTCAGGCCGGCGGTGGTGAGTGTGGCTGCTTCGGCGTGGCTGTAGCCCTTCGGCGCGAGGGTAAACCAGTTTGTTGGGCGGATCACCTGCTCACGTGCGTAACCATCCTGTCCATCGCCGGGAGTGGTCGTGAAATTATCAATGGGCGCGGGCCCATTCAGCCACTGGGGAAAGAAGGTTGACACTACGCAATCACCAACCCTGAATTCGGTGACACCGTGGCCGACGGCTTCCACAACACCGGCGCCATCGGCCATGGGGATGCGGTTGTTTTCAGTCGGGATTGCTCCGGCAACTACCGCGTAGTCGTGGAAGTTAAGGGAGCAGGCATGAATGCGCACGCGCATCTCGCCCGGTCCCGGTTCGCCCGGCGGCGGGCCGTCATCCAGGTGCAGTTGGTCCAGTCCGCCCGGTTTGGAAAGAGTAATGCGCTTCATTTCAATGGCCTCCAGTTTTTTCAGCTTCTGCATGGAATTTCCATACAGAGTACGTTGTTGCAGGGCAAGCTGACCTGTGGGTTTACCGAGACTCCTGCGCAATGCGGCTTAGCCATTCGACGCCAAAGCGCACACCGAAGCCTTGAAGATCGGTGGGAATGTGCGCGAGGCCGCCTTTGTGGGTGCCACTTGACGCCATGTCTACGTGAACCCAGGCAACGTCCTTATCCACGAATTTTCCAAGAAAACGCGCCGCATAAATGTGATCGCCTGCTCCTGCTGTCCGGCATTGGAGTGTATCAGCAACATCAGACTTCAGATCTTCGTCGTAATCGTCTTCGTAGGGGAAAGGCCAGATCCGCTCTCCACAATGCTCTCCAGCCTGGATGATGGGTTCCACCCACTGTCGCCGGTTGGTGATTGCGCCGGCCATACGCTGGCCCAGAGCCGAGATTACGGCACCGGTCAGGGTGGCATAATCCAGGATGGCAATTGGCTTTTCGCGGCAAGCCAGGGCGAGGGTGTCGGCCAGCACCATGCGACCTTCGGCATCGGTGTTGATCAATTCAATGGTGGTGCCATTCAGCGCGGTAATAACGTCATTGCACTTGACCGCCTTTGGGCCGATGTGATTTTCAGCCAAAGCCAGCCAGCAGTCCACGGGGTGGGAAAATGTGAGGCGCGTGAGGGCGAGCATAGTCCCAAGCGCTACGGCGCTGCCTTGCATGTCGCCGTGCATGCCCAGCATGCTGCCACTCACCTTGAGGTTGCTGCCGCCTGTATCGAAGCATATGCCTTTGCCGACCAGGGCGAGCGGCTGTTCTTCGGAACCCTTTGGCCGATAGCTCAGCCGCAGTATGCCGGCGTCACGAGTAGGGCTGGCTTCAACTACGGATAAAAAAGCGCCCGCTTTGAGTTGTTCCAGCCGGTCCAGATCGTAAAACTCGACTTCCCAGCCTTCGGAAGCTGCCAGTGCTTCGGCGAAATCGCGATAAATCGCGGGTGTCAGATAATTTCCCGGTAGGTGGGTCAGCCAGCGGGCCAGGTTATTGCCTTCAGCAGTGGCCTTGGCGTAACGAAAGTCAGCTCCATCGAACGCGCCAAAGAAGTTCATGGCTGCCAGGGGAGGCTTGTCAGGAGTTTCGCTGGAAATTTTTGGCAGTTGAAAAAGCGCTGCAAAGGCTGCAGATACCAGGGCTTCGGCCATAACGCAGGCCGCCTGTGCCTTATGAAGGAGCGATATTACATTGATCTCCCGGGTGCGCTCGGCCAACAATGGTGCAATCAGTTTGCGTGCCTGGCCCAGAGCCTTGAAACCGCTAACATCATCCTTCACAAAGGCAACGACAGTGCGAGTTCCTTTGGGGCCTGAAATTACTATCGGGTTGGAAGTCGCCGGGAAATCGGCAAGACGAAGCTTGAGGAAGTCAGCCCAGGGAGACTTGGCCAGGACGTTGCGTTCTGCTTCAGGCACCAAAAGTATAAGGCTCACGCCGATGTCGAAATCCCAGGAGGCCGGTATGCGCTGGCCAATATCCAGCTTTAGCGTTGGAAATTTCGGGAGTTCAGATTTTATCATCGGGTGTGCTCCAAAAGGATTTAATTAGCTCTCGGCTAAGAATAGCTGTTTTGAGCCTGGACAATGATATCTTTTGGTTCTGAACCTGGATTGATCGGCCCGCAGTTTGCCGCTAGCACTCAGCCTCCTGATAACGACAACAAGGAATCACCAGCTCTATGTTTTTAAGCGCCCCCCGAAAACTGTCGACGCCCCGAGGTTGTTTTACCTACCGGGACTCCGGTGCTGGCGGAGCCCCATTGGTAATGATTCATGGCTGGCCAGAAAGCTCCTACACTTGGGAGCATGTCAGTCGTTATCTTGGAGCAGGCTTCCACATCATAGCGCCGGATTTACGTGGGCTGGGAGACGGGGAGCGCACGGTCGGTGAGAAGCACTATCACAAAGCAGAGCTCGCGCAGGATGTGATCAGCATGCTGGATGCACTTGGCATCGAGCGATGTCAGCTTGTAGGGCACGACTGGGGCGGCATCGTTGCACAGGAAGTTGCTCTGGCGATCCCGGAGCGGATTACCCGTTTAGGGATCATGAACATCGTTGTGATCAACAACTTGAAAGGTAACATGGAGGTTGTTAAAAAAGTGCGCTCAACAGGTGGCGCCAGCTATTGGTATCAGCACTTCCAGCAAGCGCCCGGCATGGCAGAAGCTATGATTCCCGGAAACGAAGAAGTCTGGCTCCGGTACTTCATGAGAGGGGCAGAGCAGCCTATCCCGGAAGATTCGATTGCTGAATACGTGCGCATGTACTCTATCCCTGGCACGCCGGCCGCGGCAGCCAACTATTATCGTACCTTCAATAGCGATGCCAAACGCTGGGCTACTCTATCCGATCATGTATGGCCCATGCCGAGCATTTATATCTATGGCAACCGGGATCGTGTGATTATTCCCGAATACCTGAATCACATTGAGGGTTGCTTTGAGGATATTCAGGTTGTTCAGGTAAAAGCCGGGCACTTTCTGCATGAGGAAAAGCCAGAAGAGGTGGCTGGGCATATCAATGGCTTTTTTGAACCTGCTCCGGCGGTGAAATAGTGAAAACTCCTATGAAATTTCCGATCGTTACCGTCACCCTGGTTTTGGCCGCATTGCTGTTTGTTCTATGGGACCAAACCCGAGAACAGCCGCAAACGGTTGATGCAAGCCGGTTTACCAATCTGGCATCTAATCCCGCTAAGCTCAGTACAACCGTGGATTGGGTTATTACCCAGGTGCCGGCCCTTTGCGGACAGGCGAATGGCAAAGCCGAAGGCGATAAAGCCCGCTGCGTAAAGCAGGCAGAGGCACGCACCTCAACCTGCCGGCGCGGAGTGTACGATCGATTTCCGAGCATTGTGGCTTCAGATGCCGTTTTCCGGGATGTGTCGATTACGCTGATTAACTGCCTGGATCCTACATCGAAATAGGCATGTTCTTGGTAGTCTCGCACGAAGCTTTTGTGGATAGTTTATTTGGTTGTTTCGGCCAGTTCTTTTTCAGGGCTCACGCCTCTTTTTTCAGTATCAGGCTTTTCTATCTTGGGCGGCGGCGGAGCCCAGGCTTTGAGCATTTGCCCTGCTTCCTGATAAAAGTGCGGCACAGCTTTTTCTAGTTCCTCTACAAACACCTTGCGTCCACTGAATTTGCCTGCGAGGTCAACCTCGTAAACGATTTCAAGCGCCGTAGCGGCGGTGTTGGAGGTGTCGGATTCTAGTAACTCCGGTGAGTCTCGTAAATCTTTTAGCGCTTGGTAGGTTGTCTCCGCTTTGCCAGGCCTTGTTGCGCGAATGAAAAAGCCTTTAGGATCCGTCTTCTTCAGTTGGCGTAATAGCCAGTTAACTCTTGCTTTGGTGCTCTGCTTATCTTTGGGTGCTGTGAGCCGCATCGAGCAGTAGATCATGCGTCTTTGTAGATCTGCTGTAACATCGAGATCTGCGGCGGCATTAATGATACCGAGTGAGCACTGCAAAGAAGGTACTTTGCAAAACGTATCAGCATCGTCTTTCAGGCGTTTTGCCGGATCTAGTCGGTGGTCGTTTTTCAGCTTGAGTGATACGTCGCTGCCTGTGAGTCGAGACATGATTAGGCAAAGATCTCTTTGCTCCTGATGCCAAGCGGCTATGGTGTTCTGAATCTCATCACTCGCTTTAGCGAGGGTTGCGTTGCTTTTAACTTTGTTTACAACGTCTTTCCATTCGGAGTTCATTTGGTCGAAATGACTTATGCCTGACCGGTCGCTTTCCAGATAACGTAGTATCTCGCTTAGAATGAAGACTTGATCCTCATCCTCAACGCCGTCGTTCTTAAGAAGTAGCTGGCATTGGGTGCGAATAAATGCCCACGACCAGTGGTACAAGGCCACTGATTTCGTGGCATTCTTCGGGAGTCTTACCGGGTGATGAGTGGGGAGTGCAGCAAACTGGTTGGTGATGGTTATGACGGCATCCAGTCTGAACCGCCCCGGGTTTTGAGGAGGCTCCAGCATCTGAGAGAATGGAGCCATGAACAAGTCAACCAAGTTTTCCCCTGAAGTTAAAGAGCGTGCTGTCC
>Ga0208158_1000061_pt1 | contig 54886 bp, 76 predicted proteins | sample 8_EtaG_FD_184081 | JGI IMG/M metagenome (GOLD analysis project Ga0208158, IMG submission 184081) | Marine viral communities from the Subarctic Pacific Ocean - 8_ETSP_OMZ_AT15162 metaG (SPAdes) (version 2) | ecosystem: Environmental > Aquatic > Marine > Oceanic | place: Pacific Ocean | collected...
AGAGATAGTATATTCATACGGACAAGTTTTTAGCCACTTGAGAGCACCTTCAATGTTAGGAACTTGGAAATTTAGCATTAGTCCTCCTTTTTTAATTTTTCAAGATGATTAACGAGCATATCCAAACCATCGCACACACCTTTGTACTCTGCTTGTGTCTGGCTATCATTAACCCATTCATCATCAGATTTAATATCTATTACTATGTTTTTTATTTTTTCTAATGAAACTAAAAACGATGGTTTATAATCATCTTTTTTTAATAATTTCCTTAGCTTTGCATTATCTAGTAAGTGATAATATAAATTGTCAAACAAATTTGCATCTACTAAACTTTCATCAGATAATTCCATTATATCAAATAAACTTAAATCTAAAACTTTACAAATATGTTCTCTGTTAGCTTCTTTCATAATTCACTCCTTCGTTATTTTATAATTAAAAAGCGTATCGTGGGCTATACTGTCAACTATCTTAGCAATAGTATGTTCGGCTTCTTCATCAGAAGAAAAAGAACCAGTATAACCTTTTTGTAGGATCTTAGAAATTTCTACTAATGTGTTTGGATCCCAATGTATTGTATATTTTCTACTCATAGCCACATCCATTCAGCTTTCCACTCGACACGGAAACCGTTGAATGATTCAGATTTAATAACCCATTTATTCTTCATTGCTTTGTCAAGTAAAGCATCGTTTTTAAATAAAGCTGAGTCGGCTTGTATATAGTTTGGGACATACCTTTTGTACCAATGAATCGCAGCTTCCTCACTAGGAAACTCAATACTTATTCGTGTTGGTTTTGGTTGCTTACTCATTATTCATCTCCCGTAAAAATAACTTCGCCACAGTTTGGATAACCACTAGAGCCAGTTGACCATTCTTCAATGTGTCTTAGCCAATAGTTCGTAGTGTCACTATCCCCAAACTTAGGCGTATCTAACCTAATGGGTAGAGATTTATCTTCAATGTGTTCTAATTTTTTTATTAGTTCTTCAACTGTCATTTCGACCTCACTTTCTTGTGGGTAGAAGTATCACAGTAAATTTCATCAATCTGTTCATCGTGAACATCGGTTGGCATACCATCGTTATATGGTTCAGCCCACCCTTCAAGAAACTTGTCTTCCGCATCTTCTTCTGATGTGGCTTCAACAAGATATTTGAAGGTTGCTTGACCGTATGTTATGATCACATAGGGTTTTGTTTTTTCTTCCATAACTTTCTCCTTATAGAATGGTTAATGTTAATATTACTAAGGACTACGCTGACTAAGAAGCTATCTTAGTGGTTTACTTGATTACACACAAACCTTTCGCATCAGTGTGAAACCTCAGTATTAATATAGGTAGTTGATATTTCAAGAGGCAACTACCAACCCTCTTGCAGTTTTGTTTTTTCTTTTTTAAGTGGCTAAAAACACGAGAACAACCCCAAAACAAACCACTATGAAATGATGAGCTAACACTTACTTCTTGAACTTCTGGTAATCCAACACGCCAAGATATTTGCCACCCACAATCTTAAGTCCGTCAACTCTCGCCATCTGTTAGCTATCCGCCACTCATCGGGACCGCCTCAAACTCTCCTCAAGTAAGAGACTTAGTGGGACTGGGATATACACCACTCCAATGTACAGTTTTTGAACTATTACAAAAAAACAAAAACTGTACATATTAAATATACTAAATTACACCTTGAAAATACATTCCTTTGTTATCGGTAGATAACATAAAGTATGTAGAGAGCTAGACAATATATAAGAATAAAATTAATCATCGGGCTTATCCTCACAAATGTGCTTCCACCATACATTATCAAAAAATGCAAGAGATGGTTCGTTGGGATTTGCTGGTGTCTTACCTACATACTCCCAATGGCACTCTTTATTTTTTTCATTTTCAGCTCTCCAATAAAAAAAGTCAGCGTTTTGTATTTGTATTGTGTTGACAAGGACACTTAAAAGTCCGCCTACTACTGCTTCTATCATTGCTCTTCACCTCCTCCTACTTCAAAATCTTCTAAAGTTTGCCAATCATATTGGTCTCTACAAGAGCTCATAAGGTCAACCAAAGATATCCCCATAAACACTTTAAATACCAAGTCCATAGCTTTTCTTTGGGACTTTGATGTTTTGGGGTCAATGTACTTATGAAACAAGATTAATATTCTTTGCACATAATCCTCATTGTAATCATACCTTGCTAAAAGAGAATACTCTTCTATGTAGTGCATGATAGGTTCGTTAAACACATCTAAGTGGTTACGATCAAAGATAGTTTGTATCCTTTCAAATAAACTTTTTGTGTCTCTTGGATTATGTCCGTTTATTCTACTCATTACTGTTGGCATATTGTTTTATCAAATAAAGTATTGCGTCGTTTTGGGTTACTTTGAAACCCATACTTTTTTCTAATTCTTTAGATAGTTTAGCCAAAGCAGAAAAGGCATCTTCTGTGATACCTAATGTTTTTCGTTTTTTATATCCTTTACTTTTCGGCATTATTTTCTCCTTATTTGAATTTTAAGATTATTTAAAACTTTTAGAATATAATCTTGTTCTGGTGTTGTTGGTATTTCATCACCCGTTTCGGGGCATATTCCACCTGCAGAACCTATTACATAATCGTCTGCATTATCATCAATCATTCTTTGTGCAGTTTGTATTGCCTCTTTTTCTAGTTTCCTTTTGTTCACTACTGTTTTCCCTTCTTATTTATAAATACGATGGTAAGTTTTTCATCAGAGTTTGTGTGTATTCTCCACTCCGTATGACCAAAACACCTCTTACACAAGTTATCCATTTCCTCAACAAATTTACCAGCATCAATCATTCTTACTGCTTGTGAGAAAATATCTGTGATACAAAAAAGAAACAGCATCTTTGTATTCCTCTTGCGTGAGTTTCTTTATGTTTAAGTCAAGTAACTCTTCGTAAAATTTTCTGTGAAATAATTGCTCATTCATCATATTTACCTTTTTTATAATAATATAACTTATTTTATAATCAAGGTGTAATTTTTTTACTCAAAACCACTTATGAGGAGTAAAATGACCACACTTTGCACAAACCATCTTACCTTCTTCTTTGAGTAAGAAAAAGTGTGTATCGTGACAAACGGCACAAGAATATATTTCTATGTGTTTTTCTTCTACCTCTGCTGGTTCTACATCACAAGGTAATGTATCGTGAGCATTTTGAGTGGGAAACTGAACTACATTTGTTGCATGAACGGTGGTGTCTTTCTTTTTTTCCATTTGGCAAATCTCCTTTTTTCATATTTATAATATTCCCTGTATGCCACCACAGGATCTCTATGCTTATATTCCTCTGGCATAGCTTGAGGGAAAATAGTTGTTCCCCTCTTGGTTAATTCTACAGGCGGATCCTTTATAATTGCAAGAACCTTTTCACAAGCGTGAATTCTTTCGTAACGGTAAGTGTACTCTTTACATAACTCAATACCAAACTCCCATAGCCATTTGTAGTTATCAACTGTTTCTCCAGCCCACAAAGTACACGGATGTTTGGTGTGAACTTTTAGGTAGGGAGCAGTTGAGTTGTATCGCCAATGCACGGAACACAACATCTGTGTTGTTTCCAAAGGCATCTTTACGATATGTTTGTCGCAATGATACTTAGCACACAACGATTGATCGGGGTGCAGTATAAAGATATTCATTTAAATAAATGATACACACAATATCCTGCTATTATTACTAATAGCAGGATAAAGATTAAATAAGTTAGAGTTACCATATTTTACCACCAACAAGAGTATACCACAGGTTTACCCTCGCGGACAGCGTCTAATGCTCGCTGGACAAAATTTAAGTCTTGGTCAGCGTATTCATCAACTTGTCTTTCTTGGTATTGGTGTCCCCAGAACAAACCACCCTCGCTGGTGTAATTATCAAAGTTGTCAGCAAGAGCCCTCCTTAACTCTAACAAATTTTCTTCTGATAAGTACAAATCTTCGCAGTTAAACACTTCCCTAGATTTATCAGGGTTTTGTTCCATCCAAATAGAAAGCATAAATTCATGCAGTCTAGAATGTTTTCGCCAGTAAAAAGAATCTTCTTTTCTTTGGTTGGCGTGTCTAGCACCTTCTTTTGGATCTATGTAAGCGTATTGATCAAGTCCCATTACATACCTCGCATTCTTGCTGGAATTACTTTGGTATGATTACAAACATCACAACATCTGCCATCGTTAGCTAATGGGTGTGGATTGTGTCCACCAAACCAGAATGGTTCGCCAGTCTTTGGGTCAAACTCTGGTGGAATTTTAAGACCACAAAGAACACAGTCTTTGGTTAGTTCTTCTGCTTTTGTTTGCTTTTTAGTATTTACTTCGGTCATAATGTTTCTCCTATTTCAAGAGCAGCTTGTACTTCATAGATAGTATATTTGTTTTCAGGAAAGTGTATATCTCGTTCTACACCTAAACCAAAACGACCAGTATATTCTCTTAGTTCACGCATACTAACTGCACCATATTCTGGCTCCATAATATGACATAAACCATAAGCAATATCATCTTCTTTTACAAGTTTGTGAAGAAACCAAGTACCCGCTCCTTCAGGATTAAACAACTTGACAACAACTTTAGCGTCGTCTACATTGTTTGTTTCATTCTCAATGAGCTTTTGCTCCTGAGCTTTAGTTAATAGTTCCATAACTTTCTCCTTATGGGGTTTTATTAATATTAATTATAATGTACCAAAGTTTATTTTCTAGGTGGTTCTTTTTTGTTCATCTTGAAAATATTGCGTATGTGCATCATTGTCATGAAAAAACACAGTATGTACATAGAGTTAAGATTATTCATATAAGTGAACAACCACCAAAATATTTGACTTACCAAACCAAAGTGACCAGAATATCGCCAACCATTACCATAGAGATACACACTAGCTATCGCAGATATAACTGCTATAAATTCTACTGTTTCTTTCATCATACTTTTTCTGACCAATGTAAAAGTCTTTTTGCTTCAGAAAGTGTTTCATCATTTCTACGAAGCCAACCTTTTCCAAATGTTTCAAAAGTTTTAAGTGATTCGTAAAATTTTTTGCGTGATTCGTGTATTCTTTCTAGAACCAAAGGTAATGGACAACCAACAAGAGCCGCGAGTGTTTGGTTTCCTATGATTCCATCTGCACTAACACTTAATATTTCTTGTAAAGATTTGGCTGCTCGGGCTGGTCCAGAGTTTACACCCCAATCAAATAATGAAAGATCAACACCAGAGGGAAGATCGTCACCCTTTAAAGAATCCCAATATCTTTGTTTATATATTTTCCCTGCTGTTTCTTTAGTTAGGTTTTTTACATCATCAACAGAAACTTCTTTACCAAGAAATTGCTCCAAAGTTCTTTTGGTAACTCCTAAGTTTGTTGCTCCTCCTGGATCTTTGGGGTGGTTAACAAAGCCACCTTCGTGTTTTAAAATAATATCTAAACATTCTTTAAAATTTTCTTTCATGGTTCTCCTTTAATTTTTTCTAATACAGTTTCTATCAAAACATAATCTTTACTGTATTTAAAGTTTGAATACAAAAAATCAATACCTCTGTAAAATATATCGCTCGCAAGAGAATTACCCTTTTGCATTTGTTTATGACAATGAAAAACCAATTCAAGAATATCTACTATCTTTACTCTTTGTTGTTCCTCTTCTGATAAATCAGCATACTTCACTGGAAGACATAACAAATCTTCATAGTCGTTTTCTATTACAGTTAAGGTTTTTGCTAAATCTTTGTATTTCCACTTTGTCGTGGCAGGAACATCTCCTATTTCTAGCTCAGCTACATCATGATAAAGAACAAATAAGATACTGTTTTTACTTGCGTCTGGCCAGAGTGTGGTAAGCAGAACCAAAGAACGCCAACTATGAGCAGCAACATCTTGTTTGTCAGCAACTTCAGGTCTAGTGTGATACCTTAAAACATCACCACCTTTTAATCTTTTTTGTATCAGCTCATAAAACTCAAGTTTATTTTTCAACACATTCTCCCCAGTTTGGTCCTAGTTCAGTATCAACAACGCTGGGAACCTCCAAATCAACACATTCTTCCATAATACTTATTACCTTTTTCATTTGGCTCTCATCTTCTATGCTTATGTCTAGTTCATCGTGTACTTGTATCATCGGTAAAATACCTTCCTCATAAAGTGCGACCATCGCTGCTTTTGTTTGATCAGCTGCACTTCCTTGGATTAATTTGTTTAGAGCTTTATATGTAAAGGCTCTGCGAATAGAAGGTCCGTGTTCAGCGAATGCTTCTTGGTAATTCAAAGGTTTTGATATACCGTACTTATTAGGTTCCCACTTATCGAACCTACATTTTCTCCCTAACAGAGTTCTTATCAAACCTTTATGAGAAGCCCTATTACTAGAATATTCTGCAAGTTCTTTTACAAAAGGTAGTTTAGTGTGATACTCAGCAAAAAGTTCTTTGGCATCTTCGTATGGTAAGTCCAACTGGTTTGCTAGTTTCTTAGTTCCCATGCCATAGAACAATCCTAAGTTAATGTTTTTAGCTTGTTTTCTTGGCACACCTACAATATCTGCCGCCATTTGATGGAAGTCAGTTCTTGAATCTTTTTGGTATTGTTCAGCAAATTCTTCTGCTTTTTGGAACTTCATAAGTTTTGCGTAGTGAACAACAATCCTAGGCTCTTGGCTAGAATAATCAAATATACCCCAACTACATTTTTCTTCAGGCAGAAATAAACTTCTTATCATTGGTCCTAGTTCATTATTCCTTATAGGCACTTGCTGTAAGTTAGGATTACTATAACTAAACCTTCCAGTGACTGTGCCTCCTTGATCACTTCTAAGAGGGTGTAACTCAGCGTGTATTCTGCCTTTTGTTTGATGTTTTAGTATTGTATCTATAAAAGTAGTTCTTGCCTTATTATACTCTCTAGCTTGTACTATTTTTCTAGCAATCGGGTGTTTGTGGTTTGCTAGGAAACCTTTTGTGAACGACGGTGCTTGTGTCTTTTCTGTTCTTCCGTAGGAAAGTTTTAAAGAATCAAAAACTTTTGCAACACTATCTGCCGCCCATATTTCTACTAAAACACCAGATTCATTTTTAATTTCTGTAAGTAAAGTATTTTCTTTTTCTTCAAAGAGTTTTTTAATTTTTTCTGCTTTTTCTAAATCAACCCGAACACCTCGTTTTCTCATAGGAATTATAGTTTTTAAAACTTTAGTTTCTAGTTCAAATATTTCTTTTATATCTTCTTTTATAATTAGTGTTTTAAAATGATTCCAAAGTTTAAGTGTGAGACTAGCATCGTGTTCAGCATACTCACCGACATAGTGAGCGGGAAGTTTATACATTTCACTTTTTGCATTTACTCCAAAAGCATCAGCTGCTTCTCTTAAACCAACTTCTGATTTTCTGTCTTGTAAATAATCTCTGGCTAAAGCGTTTAAAGAATAACTGAACCTATTTTCATCAAGCAAAGGAGCAACAACCATAGTATCTATTATTTCTCCCTTTACGAACACTCCCTCTGCGATCAACCACCCTACATCATACGGAGCATTGTGAAAAATATATTTTTTATCAGGAAAAGAAACAACTTCTCGCAACCAGTTAAGAGTGACGTTTTTGTCAAGGTTAGGTCCTATCTCATGTTGTATAGGAAAATACTTACAGAAACCTTCTGTAGCAACAGCGATACCTATAACATAGCCATCTTTTCTAGCCCACCCAGAACCATTGGTAAGTAGATTCTTATCACAAGTTTCTAAGTCTATAGAAATTTCTTTAAAACCTGATAAGTCAGGAAACTCATCTGGCATTACCCATTCGTATTCAGGTTGAAGTAGAGGTATTTGACCCATATATTTTCACCACCATTTGTTGTTTACATTTTTTACACCGAGGCCACTTGTTCTTAATTTTTCTCCAAGTTTTTTCTGTGTGTATGTTACATTCTGAGCAGAAAACAATAACTGACTGAGAAAGTTTATCATTCATCTGTTCTCCACTCACAACTATCACTAATCATACCTTCTTCATTTTCATAAGGACTGAACTGTGTGTTTAAATGTCTTTTAACGGGATGATCACCCTCTCTTCTTAAAAACATTTCAGCTTCTACTAGAAGTAAATACCTTCTTAAGTCACGGATATCATCTAACAACCCTGTTTCTGAGTAATTATCCTGCTTTATTGCTTTGAATATATCGTATCCTGTGTTTTTCATGCTGTTTTGCTGAGCTATTCTATCCCATTTCCTAGCTAACATCATAAACGCACCAACGCCTCCCCTTTTTTTCCAACTATCACCATAAGATTTTTCAGCCTCTTCTAACTTAAAGGCATCTTCTTGTGCTAGTTTTTCAACTTCCTGAAGTATTCTGCTTTTCATTTGTTCCTCCTTTCAAGCCACTCCACACACGCTTTACGCCAAGCACGATCTTCTATCGTTTTACATACCTCGATAGCTTTGTTTATATTCTTTTGTTTCCAAAAGTGCCAACCCTCCCTTACTTTAAAAGCTGTAAGAGAAAGAAATTTATTTTCAAAAGCATTTATCTCTTCGTTTTTAAACCATAATGCTAGTTCTTCATCAAAAGTTAGCCAGTTATCTACTAACGGTTGTGAGTGGTATTGTGAAGCATCGTCTCCAATTATTAAGTAAGACTCATAATCTGGTTGCATATCTTTTATTTTTTCTAATGTATCTAAATAAGCGTGAGCATTGTTACTAAAGTGAGTATATGTGCCAACTTCACTTTGTGATCTAGCTGCCATATATTCGTGTAGTATTGACATATGAACTGCATTAGCACCAAATAATCCCCACACAATATCATTACTCCTGTTTATCACCGTCATGTTTAAAAGTTTGTCCCTTTTAGAAAAAAATATCTGAGTGTTACAAGGATAATCTTTTCCTTCATTGTGCATTACTAAATCAATATTAGGATCCCACATAGAAACAACAGCCCTACGGTCATTAGGGAATTTGTGTAGTCTAATCATAACTTGGTCTAACTGGTCTTTAAATTTATTTGGTCCTCCTTTAAAATGATTACGCCACCGATGTCCATATGCTCCATGAAATGTTTTTCCATCATCGCTGTAATCAGAAATCCTTTTATTATATTTAGCAATCCACTCAACATCATTTCTTCCTGCCAACATCCACAAAGATTCCATTAAATGGAAAAAAGGGTTAGCATCTCTTTCTGGGTAAAACAAAACTCTTTCTGTTGGGTGAGTATATGTCACGCAAAAAGGAGTGGGAAATTCTAAAACCCAACCGTTTCTCGTGTTTTCTTTCTTCCCTACTTCTAAAAGACTTAATTTTGTAAGGTAAAGGCCGTCACTTACATTCCTAGCCGCTATATGTTCCATATTTCCTCCTGTGTTTTCATTATTATTAGCAAGGTAGTTTTATGTACGGAACACCCTCAATCAGATCGAGGGAGCTCCATACGGAATCCAAAATTAAAAAATTCTAAATTATCGTTGCATTTTGTAATAATTTCATTGTTGTTTAGTCCATTCTTTATTTTTTTCGTATCATAGCCACCTTTAATAATTTCAACATATTCATCTGCTACTTTTTTCATGTCGAATTCTTGTAGCTTTTCACAATTATTATCTGTAATCGTTTGCCACCTACTTTGATTTTGTAAACAATCATCAACAATTTCTGCAAATTGTTTTGGTGTAGCTTCGTGTGATATTTCTACATAGTTTTTATTCTTTTTAAATATATCAGAATTACCCATACCTAAATCTGTAGCGATAGGTAAGCAACCTGATATCATAGCTTCAATTGTTGTTCTATTAAAATGAGAACCAAAGGCGTGATATTTTTTTGACCAACTTGGGTCTATGTGTACTTTTGCATTGTTTAGATAATTAAATACTTTTTCATTATCAACAACTCCAACATATTCCATTCCACTTGCTAAAGCATTATCCCATATTCTAGAACCATTTTGTTCAAAGTATTTTGGTTTGCACTTTTCTTTGCTAGTCATATATCTATATTCTATTCCTGCTCCTCCAACAATTTTTTGTTCTTTATTGTTCATAAAAGGTATGGCTCGTACTAAAGAGTCTACTCTTTTCCACCCTTTAAATATTTGTATGGCAACTAAACCATCTTTTTCTTCAAACTTCTTTTGTCCATACTGTCCTTGTTTTTGTATGTCATGAGGGTTTACAACTAACATTCTAGGTATTTGTATGTTTTCAGCAGATTCAAATGCTGATTCATGAACACAAATCATAGAATAAAACTTATTTTGAACACTCGCTAAATGAGGATATAAGTTTGGTAGGTTACCATCGTGTATGACAGCTATGTTTTTAGTTCCTGTGCTATATAAGTCATACCAATCTTTTACACCTTTGTTTTCTTTACTGAGTGTAGGAACAGGAATTTGCCAAATAACTGCGTCATAATTAGAACAATCTTCCTTAAACTTATTTTTTCTGTATTCGTTTAAATAAGGTATTTTGGTCATACCATACCAACCTCTAGCTTGGTTATGATAAAGGTTAGTTCCTTTTGGGTTTATTGAATACTTAGTTTTATCTTCTATATCTTTTGGTAAACTTGTTCTTACAACTCCGTGCTTTGGAACAAGCATAGCTATATCAACAGTATGTCCTAGTTCTTTAAGTCCTGCTGTTAAATATTCGGTATGGTTTATTATTCCACCATAATCTTGTATTTGAAAAAAAGTAATTAGAAATTTCATCTTACTCCTCCACTATCTATTTTGTTATGGCTCCAAGAAAACTTACTTCTTGGTCTGCCTTGATTGAGTCTTACTCTCTCATATTTATCCCACTCACACAAACTGTGTTCTATTGTTCTCATATCAACAGAAGCAACATCAATGTGTTCGGCAGTATAAACATACTTTAAATTTAAAATCTTTTGCATTTTTTCATTAGATATTTCTGGTTTCATAGATCGTTTTAAGTTAGCACCCTCTATTCTGTTTATTCCTCGTATTGCTCCTGGTCCTGCATTAGCCCAAGTGTAACGATCCGTTGCTTTGTTTAAAACAGAAGTATAATTAAGGTCGGAAACAACTTCATAAGCCATAAAGCCACCGCCTCCCCACCCTTTGTATTCACCTAATTTTTCGTGGGTTTTTTGTAATGTTTGGTAATGAGCTGCATTTTCAGCGATTGCATTTTTGTTTTTCCAAATCGGTATAAGGAACTCATCTACAACTACATCTTTTTTAGGTGCAGAAATACCCTGATTCGTAATTATATATGCTCCAGTAAATGTTCTTTGTTTTTTACTTAACCTATCTTCTATTATTTTTTTAGTTTTTTCTGGATTCCAATTATTTTTTACCCAACCGTGATCTTCAGCAAATTCTATAGTGCCTATCATTCTAAACAAACAGCAATTAAATATAATTTCTGCAGCGTTCTTTTTGTTGTCGTTTGGTATTGTCCAGTTGTTTCTCATCCATACAGTGACACGATCGTTTTCCCTGAATGGGTTTGTGAATTTATATTTCTGTAATATTGGGTCATCAGTCCACGGAGGAGGATAACCTTGTAATCTTTTTTGATATATTTTGTGGCGTTCATTAATCCAATTATAAAAACTTTCTACTTTATCTTGTTGAAATAATGTTTGGGGAGATGTGTTCAATTTAACCCTTTCTATGGTAACCCAGCGATGTAACACAATCAAATCAAAAAAGCTACATCGCTAGGTGTTTAATATTAACAAAAACAGTATAATATTATACCATAAAAAAATCAAGGACAAACTTTAATTTATCCTTTTACGCCTCTGCGTACTCAAGTGCTTTCTTAAGTGCCTTTCGTTTTACTTGTGCTCCAGAACCAAACCACGCAGAATGAAGAGAATTACCCTTTTCTTGTGATTTTTTCTTGTGGTCTACAACATAAGTTACAGCGTTCAAAGCACCCCACCAAGTACCCTTTGCAGATTTAAGACTTGCTCCAGGAGAAGTCTCAACTGCGTCATAAACAAGTTCAGCGTTCCTTTTAAACTCATCTTGTATTGGCGGAAGTTTGGAATGGTCAGATACCTTACCTCGTTCAATCAAAAGATTGGGTTGAAAAAGTTCAGCTATAAACTTTTCAAGTTCTGGGCTTCTAGCCCTCTTGGAACTTAAAAAATTAGCTTGTTCACTAAATGTTTTGGATAAGGCGTTACTCAAACCAAGTGCTTCCTCAGCAGCTTTTTTTACTTCTTCATCAAACATTTGTAAATGTAAAACTCTGAAGCGTTCTGCTCCTGAATCAAGTGCCATAGTAAGAGTGTTATTACACACAACCCTGACAGGCGTGAACATAATAGTCATAGCTTTACCAACCTGATGACTATTATTTAAAAGAAGATAACCCTCCATACGGTCATCTCCTGGAAGTGTAAAGTTATCGCTGAGTTTGGCTAAACCCCAAATATCTTTACCGTGTTTCAAGCTTCCTGCTGTATCCATTTTCATTTGTCCAGCTTGTGTAAACTTCTTAAAAAAGCTCATCACTTCTGCGTTTTGAAAAGGTACATAGTTTTCCCCACAAGGTGATAGTATTTTGTTATCACTATCACGAACTAGGAAGTAATTATCTTCACAACGAAGAAAGTTAGCTTCCCCAGTTGGGTCAACTATGTTCCAACAATCTGGCTTGTCTATTGTATATGCTGGTCTCTTAGTAACTGTCCAGTCAAGTTCAGCAGCTTTTAACATATCACTTGGTGACATATTGTCAGATACTTGTTTGCCTAGACCATGCCAAGGAACTTCTCCAGCATAAGCCATTGTTTCTACTAAATGCGACATAAATTTCCTTTCTTTAAAAATTATTAACATTTAATACATTATTAATTGTATATAAATTATTGCTACTGATAACTGCTTTTATTTCTTTTGTTATCGTACAGGAAGAGGGTAACCCTGACTAAACATTGGGTGAATCAAGTGTAAGTTTTCCTGTGATCGTGTTAGTCCTACATAGAACACTCTTGCTTCATCTTCTTCAAAAGAATTGTTTTTTCTCCACATAGAATAAGGTCTTTTCATTGTTTCTGTTAACAACATAACATTCTTTGATTGAGAACCTTTAGAGGAATGTATTGTTGATATTCTGATCCTTGGAGTCTCTGTAAGTTTTTCGCCTTTCCGCAAACACGCTTTTATATATACTTTATCTTTATCTGATATTTTTCCTAAACCTTCATCCCATTTTTTAGAATGTAAAAGACCATAGTCTTGTTGTAGTTCTTGAATACTATAATACCTATCCTCATCTGCTTTTGGCATTGTCTTATATCCGTAAGCAACTTCTGTGTTTATGTTCATGTGTTTATAAACCAATCTTACTTGAGAAGGGTTAAGAGAACTTCCTTTTCGTAAAGATTCCCATAACCGAACCGCTTCAATAACATTAGTATCTATACTTTTAGAACCATTGTATGTGTACAAATGACCTCGTTTCCTTACTTCCTCTTCTATTTGCTGAGCACCTCTAGTTGTTCTACTTAATAACAACCATTCACCCTGAGAAATGTCTACTTGCTCTGAGTGTTTATGCCAGTGAACTTTTCCTGATGCTTGTTTTGGTGAAAAAGATTTTTTTCTTCTACCTACTACTCTTTTTATAACTTCTGCAGATAGATAATGGTGACTAAACGGTATTCTAAAACTTTGTTTTAGAAAGGTTGTTTCACCTTTTAAATTTACAAAGTAATCTACATCTGCTCCTGCATACCTAAATATAGCTTGGTCATCGTCTCCTGCTACATAACAAACTTTACTTTTTTCTTCTAACTTTTTTACCATTTCCCATTGTATAGGACTAAGATCTTGAGCTTCATCAATAAACACTATATCTAATTTTGGTGCTAAATCCCTTTTCAAAAAAGTTTCTAACATATCTGTATAATCAAATAAACCGTAAGAATCTTTCCAATGTCTAATGCCTCTATTTACATATTCAACTTTGCTCCAATCTGTTTTTAGTGGAACAATACTTTCTTTGTAAACCCTTTGTAGTGGTTGTCTAAGTATTCTAGAAATATTTATAATTTCTAAAAATTTATCTCCGTAACCAAAATCTTTGTATGGTCCTTGATCCGTAGAACCTTCGTTAAAAAACCTTCCTATTTTTAACCACTCAGATATATTTGTGTACTCTTTTCCTTTCATAATTTGGCTTTGTTTAAAACCGCCTTGCAAGAAAGCCAAACTGTGAAGAGTTCTAAAATAAGGTAAATCCCTTTTTTCTATATTAAAAGCAGAACACGCTCTTTGGATAGCTTCTTGTGCTGCTCTTTTTGTAAATGCAAAATAACCTATCTTATCTGGTGGCGTTCCTTGTTTTAAATGCTTTTCTACTAACTTCAATAAAGTTGTTGTTTTTCCTGTTCCTGGAGGTCCTAGTACAATGTGCATTATCTTACATACGCTCCTATAATATGCCAATTTTTTCCTGTGTCTTTAAATTCTTTCAAAGAAGAAAAACCTTGCTTGATCATATTTTCATGAACTTCCCTACCTAGTTTTCTCCAAGAAGGATCGTACTGGAAATGTATTTCCATAACAAGTCTTTCTACAAAACTGGGAAATTCAAAAGGTAAAAAATCATATTCCGCACCTTCTACATCTATTTTTATTTTGTTTGGTTTTATTTCATTTATGAGATCACTAAAAGAAACAGTTTCCACTTCTATACTTTCTCTTCCGTTCACTGGCCTTGTCATGTGGATACCCTTATTTCTTTTAGAATTTATAAATAGTTCTATGTTTCCATTTTGTTTTCCTACAACCGCCTTCTTGTGATTATTTGTATTTGGGCTATTCAGCTGTAAAAGAGTAAAGTTATTTGGTTCAGGTTCGTAACAATGTACAATCGCTTCTTTTTCAGCTGCTTGTTTTGCGAAAGCACCTATGTTTGCTCCTAAATCTAAAACCACATCACCTTTTTTTATTTCAAGGTCTTTGTAAGCAGATCGTACTTCTCCAAAAATATATTCATCTAAAGTATTTTCCCTTACATACCCTTGATGTTTTTCAGAAAAGAAAACATTATTCATATTATATCTTTCGGTTGAGGAAGATCAGGTAATGGTATGTTCTCTTCTTGTGGTTTAAAATATTTCTGAGGAAGTGACCAAACATGAACACCTTTACCTCTTACCCTCCAAAATGTTTTTTCTGATTTTAAATCCTGTAATCTTAAGGTTATTTTGTTAGAGGTATAGTGGTTGAAATCGTTCACGGTCAGATGCTTTTTTAAATCCTTTACTAGAAAAAATACCTTATCACTATACCAAACTGCAACACCTTGTAAAATATCTTCTTTTTCTTCTCCTTTTGCTCGCTCACAAGCAAACGCATGAAGTAAATCTTCAAACTCACCTTTTATAGTAGCATCAGGCGGAACCTCGACTATCGTCAGATTATCTAATAGTGTTTGTATTCTTACTTGCCAAGCCCTTTGGTTCACGCTTTGTGGGTATTTGTTTATTTGTGAAACACATTCTTTTTGAAACTGAGTTTGTGAAGTAAGACCATTAGTGGAAAGTTCTACTCTTTGACTATCTACATTTAAAATCCATATGGGTGGGTCACCATCTATTTTAGTTAAGGAACTTAAATCATTACCTATACCATTTGGTCCTACACCATATTTTCTAGTTTTACATACCTCTTTATCACAAAAAGGTTTTATGGGTTGATCGTCACATTTGTAAAAATAATCTTTTTTCTTTAACTGTCTTATTACTGCTCCTACTTCACTGTGGCTTAAAGGAGGATCCAAGTAATCCATATTGTATCTTTGAATTAAGTTTTCCCAGTTATCTGGGTCTAGTAATCTGGCATAAACACCTAAATTAAAAAGAGCATTGTTTCGTGATCCTTCAGCAAAACCTTGTCTACAAAGATGCTGTAAACACGGAGGTCCATCTTTTAAAACCTCTTTGGGAACACCAAAACTAAAATCTAAACTAAAAAACTTGTTTGGTGTTATCGTTTTTTGTTTAGCTAGTTTTATAAATTCTTCTACAGAAACAGCGTTGCCATTATCATCAAAAGCATATCGTGTGCTTTTAGAACCAGAAAAGTATGGCATATTTAAAAAGTTTCCTGTATCTCCTCTTTCCAACAATATGGTTGTTTGTTTAGGAAATATTTCACTACCAGAAAAACCAAGAGCAGCAGATAATTCTGTCATTTTTCTTTGCATATCTTCTGCTGGGATTGCAGTAGAAACAAATATCCATATGTGAGCTCCACCACTTTTTGTTCTTCCTACTACTGCTGGGATTTTATTTTTCAAAAGGTTTTCACATAATTTTTTATGTTTTATATCATATTCATCAATATCTATTGCACCCCAAAAACAATTATTATCGCTTTTTATAGGTATGATACCTATACCAACTTCACCATTGAGATGTTTTTCCCACATCTCAACGGTTGTTGGTTCTCTAATAACTTTAGCTATACCTTGTTTTTTCCCATTTATGGAAGTTCCCTTAGTAACAAATGTTCCATGAGCAATATCGCTTCCCTGGAAAATTGAAAACAAGTTTTCTGCAATCGTTTTTGTTAAATTATTAGAGTTCATTTAACTACATTACAGATTCGTCTTTAGGTTCAGAAGAACTTTCTTGTTCAGACTTTATTTCCACTTCTCCTTTAGCTATGGATTTAGCGAACTGAACACCCATTTCAAATATTTTTTGTTCTGAATCATTTGATAAATCAATTTGTCTTTCATGGGATATATCCCAACCAAACCAATTACCTTTATCATTTTTTTCCTCAACGGTTTTTAAAGTGTAAACCTGAGACATTAGAGGTAACTGCATAATAGAACCATTTTGTTTCTTAGCAGTAAACTGTTGTGCTTGGGTCAACCACTTTCTACCCTTTTTTAATTGAGTACTGGTCATAGTTATAAGACCTCTTTGTGGTCCTAAAGTTTTATGTAAATGTAATACAAAAAAGTGAGAAGTATTAGATAATAAGTTACCACTATCAGGTAATATATCTTGTCCTAACTCATTTTTTACAGCAGTCTTTACTATTGGGTCAGTAGTTGCATATGATTGAATATAACCACCTCCCTTTTCTCTTGGTGTCCATTCAACATATTTTCTAGAATAGTAACAAGGAATAACAGATATACCCTGTGTTCCATCATATACTTCGTTTTGTACAGTATTATATATGTGTCCTGCTTCAGCACCCTCTACATAAGCACCGTCCCTTTTATTTACTTGAGGACTTAGTTGTGCTAGTATTCTTATAAAAGGTATTGCTAAATCTTCTGTCGTTACCTCCTCAAATCCAGTTCCTTCAAAACTTTCAAACTGTGTGGTAGCGACTGCACCTTTTTGCTTTAATTCAAGGTCAGTCTGACCATTGTCTTTTGCCATAATTATTTCTCCTTATTTCTTTATTATTTTAGCTTTAGTTCCGATGAAAACACCAAAATCATCCATTGGTATTGATTGTCCCTTAGTAATAAGGTCTTTAACAAATGCTTTAAGAGTCATCGGTTCTACCCATTTCTTAGTTGAAACAGATAATCCTCTTCCAGCAAGTTCTTCAACAAAGTCTTGTGCTTTACCTTCTTGGCCTCGCACAAAATTTGCAGAAACTACATTTTTTATAAGATCACCATAACCATTATCCAACAACCAAGAGAACGCTTGTTCTTGTCTGTCTTTCGGTATAGATGCACTATAAAAATTTTCAACTTTTATTTCATTACCTTCAATATTTATACTGGTAACATTATGTTCAGAAAGAGCAGCAGGAAGTAAATCTTCCTGAACTACTTTTAAATCTTTTTTAGCTTGTTTTAATTGTGATTCCAAGTTTGCTACTACATTTTGTAATTCAATTTGTTTGGTAGCTAATTTACTTACTTCACTCATACCTTGCTCAGATATGGATTTTAATTCTTCAGTAGCTTTTTCAAAATCGCTCATGTGGTTCCTCCTCTACTCTTGCACCAATTTTAAAATAAGTTTCCATTTTTCTGTCCCACCTAAGGAACTTTATTCTTCCATTATTATTAGATGCTGCTATACAAGATGCCAACGCTATGGCAACAGGATCACCAGATAATAATAAAAAATCATTATCATTAAAGTTTTTAAGTTTATTGTGGAATATACCCATTTCTTTTACTGGGTAGTTTTCCATAACTTGGTCTGATGTTAAGAGTATTTCTAAATTACCATAAGAACTGGCACTACTTATATCCCTTCCCCTAACTTCTTGAACTATGTAAACTGTCATGACTTTCTCCTCTTTTCAGTTTGTTAAATATACACTACTTCACTATACAAGACTAAATAAATTTTATCGTATAGTTTCGCGAAGCTGAAATTTTATATTTTCTCCTAAAAATATATTGTATATTTTAAATTGTTAAAAAACTGTTTTTAACATATTTAATTATTAAACTATATTGCAAAGTATATCTTAGACAAATTATTTGTGGTCAATGACTAAATTAAAATAATATACTTTTAGTATGAAATATAATTTTAAATTCAAACCCTATGAACACCAGTTAAAGGCACTCGAAAAGTCTTGTTATCAAAAATATTTCGCTTACTTTATGGATATGGGAACTGGAAAATCTAAGGTTTTAATTGATAATATAAGTATATTATATGATGAAAAGTTAATAAACTCAGCATTTATAATTGCACCAAAAGGTGTGTATAGAAACTGGGAGCAAAAAGAAATACCTACACATTTACCTGATCATATACAATCTCATTTAGTTGTATGGTCACCTAGCCAATCAGCAAAATATTTAAAACAGTTTAAATCTTTGTTAGAACCTATGGACAAATTAAAAATATTTCTTATGAATGTAGAGGCTTTATCTACAAAGAAAGGTTTAGCAGCCGCACAGAAATTTTTATTAGCAAACAAATCATTACTTGCTGTAGATGAAAGTACAACCATAAAATCACGAACAGCAACTAGAACAAAAAATCTTATAAAACTTGCAGCACATACAGAATATAGAAGGATACTTACAGGATCGCCTGTTACAAAATCACCACTTGATTTATTTACCCAATGTGAGTTTTTAAATACAAAGTGTTTAAGGCATTCTTCCTTTTGGACTTTTCAAAACAGATATGCTAAAATAATAAGAAGAAGTGTAGGTTCGCATTCTTTTAATCAAATTATAGGTTATCAAAATTTAGATGAATTAAATTCTATAATATCTGATTTTAGTTTTAGAGTAAAAAAAGAAGAGTGTTTAGATTTACCTGATAAAGTATATACTAAAAGAACTGTTGAACTTACTGCAGAACAAAACACATTATATCAACAACTAAAAAGTTCTGCGTTAGCTTTTATTTCTAACTCAGAAAACGAGGGTATGATTAGCACCTCTACTGTTCTTACACAAATACTTAGATTACAACAAATATGTTCTGGGTTTGCTAAATTAGATACAGGAGAAGAAGTAAAAGTACCGACAAATAAATTACCTGAACTTATGTCTTTGTTAGAAGAAACAGATGGAAAGGTGATTATTTGGGCTAACTTCACAAACGATATACTTTCTATACAAGAAGAAATATCCAAAAAATATGGTAAAGAATCAGTTGAACTTTTTTATGGCGGCACTCCTGCAGAAGAAAGACAATCCATTGTTTCTAGTTTTCAAGACCCCAACAACCCACTTAGGTTTTTTGTAGGACAACCCAGAACAGGAGGGTATGGACTAACCCTTACCCAAGCAAAGACTGTTGTTTATTACAGTAATGGTTATGATTTAGAGGTGCGTTTACAAAGTGAGGATAGAGCTCATCGTATAGGACAAGAAAACAAAGTTACTTATGTAGATATTGTTGTAGAAAAAACTGTTGACGAAAAAATTATAAAAGCATTAAGAGATAAAATAAACATAAGTACTCAGGTATTAGCAGAGGGCTACAAGGAGTGGATTATTTAATAAAATAATCTTTTTGCTTTTTGATTCCAAATAACAACTGGACATTTATACCCTAAAATTTTGTGAGAAGGGAATTTTTCTTTATGTAATTCGTTTTTATATCTTATGTCGTATATAGCAATACTATCCATATCAAAACACCACCACCTATTAAAACTCCCAACCCTAAAATAATAGCATTGATTATATCTTCTCTTTGTTTTCTTTCATATTCTTCTTGCATTTTCCTTTGTTTCCTTATCTGGCCTTGAATTCTTAATAATTCATCCCAAGCAGTTCCCCCAAATGTTGCAAGAATATAATTTTTAAGTTCCCTTTCCATTTCATCAGCTTTTTTCTTAGCAGCAAACTGATCTAATGCCTCTTGTTCCACATTAGCTATTTTCTTAGATTTTTTATTTGAAGGGTTTTTTACACTTTCTATAGCAGACATCCACTTACCAACATCTGACATCATTGATTGTGCGTCTTTACCAATTTGGAATCCTTTTTTTATTGTATTAAACGCAGTCGTTGCTACTCCTAATGCAGTTACAGGATCCATTTTACGAACCTTTTGTTTTGATGTTTTGTAAGTTTTTTTATCATTACACTAACGAAGCTATTCCAGACCTTTGTTGCGGAGTTCTTCTCGCAATCGCTGCCGAAGTAGGATCAAATGGAAATAGTTCTTGTGCAGATGGTTTTACAGAAGCCATACCAGATTGTCCCATTGGTTGAACAGGCACATTACTTTGTGGTATCATATCAGGTGTAACTGGTGGAGTAGGAGGCATTGGGTTTGGGGCTCTTGCTATTTGTACACCAGTATCTTCTGTTGGTGCTGCTCCTAATGGATCAAACTCAATTGTTCCTTGATCAGGTTCTTTAGAAGGTATCAATTCTCCTGGAACACCTAATTGAAATAAATACCCTTTTATTCTGTTTACATCATCTTTAGGTATAGTTGCTGTACCCGCCTCGAGTGCTTCATCAGTCAAACCTTCGTGTTGTTTGGCTAATTGTTTTGCTAAATCTTTATCAAAAATTGATCGTTCATACAATTTATCCATTAGTTGTTGTTGTCTGCTAGAAATTGCTCTTGATAAAAACCAAGCAGCAGAAGATTTAGCACCAATTCTGTTTTCGCCGATAGCAATCAACCTCGTTGAAATAGAAGGTATGGTTGTTCCAATTTCACTAGCTACCTTATTTAAAAAACCTTCAAACTCTTTTCCTCTTCCCCTTACACCAGAGTAAATATTGGCTCGTAAAAAAGCATCACCAACTGTTAATAAATCATCGTAATGTTGTTTTCCTAGAACCTTAGTTAATGGTTTTTCATAACCAATTAAATAAGCTAGAAACTTTTGTGGGTCTGCTCCTGCCATTGTTCCTGAAGCAGCCTCAGGAGCTCCTACTCCTGTTTTTGATTGCGTTAAAAGTTTATTAACTAAAACACCTTGAAATTCTTTAAACAACTCTGGGTTGTCTTCTTTTATGGAAATTTTCTTTACATCTTTTATTAATCTATCTAATAATTTAGGTTTTGTAAGAGCCCTTTCTACAACTTGTTCTGGGTTGTCATTATTATAAGCTGAGGCTATTTTCCTATACATTAAATTTGTGTTTATTCTTTTGTTTCGGTTTTTTAAAGAAACAAGCCTCTCTTGCATTTTATTTAGAGCTTTTGAAGTCGTATTAAACTCTTCAAACAACCCAAACTCTTTTAACATATCTGCTTTATCATTTATGTATTTTTGTATTTGTTCTGGTTTAAAAGTTCCTTTTTCTAAATTTAAACCAGATTTTTGCCTAATATCGTCACTAATTGCTCTTCGTATTAATTCCAATTCTGATTTATAGTCAGCACTATTTTTATCCATTCCTCCAAAAATTTTCTTCCATTGTCCAGCTGTGGCTGTACTTTCAATAAATTCTTTCATTAAATGCTCAGGAGCTGTTTTATACACAGGAGTGTTCTTAGTAAAACCAACATCTGGTCGTAAAATTTTTACAGCAACAGCATTATTAAAAGGTTGAATTTTAGTTTCAAAATAAAAATCTAAAAACTTGTTGAAGTTTTTAGCAGTTCCACCAAAAAGAGGTGCCACTTCATCATCTAAAACTTTTTTCAAAGCAGCTAAATCTCTTTTTTGTCTTTTGTCAGACCTTGCGTCTGCTTTGGCTAAATCTGTTTGCACATCTTCTCTGAATTTTTTCCAATCTTGAAAACTTAAACCTTTTTCCTTAAAATCATAATTGATAAAATCATTTACTGTTTTTGAATTACTTGTAGCTGTTAAACCAGTTTTTGTTTTCAAAGTGTCTATAAACTTTGTTTGTATATCTTGTAACCCTGTTTTTCGTATAGGGTCAACAGTATTTATTCCTAACTCTTCAGCTTTTGCCTTTACTTTATTATCTGCTTCTTCTAGAGCTCTAACTATACTTTGTCTTAAACGAAGACCTTCAGCTGCTTTTGATTCTGTCCTAGGTAGAGTAATTTCTTGATTATTTACTTTGGTTACTCCATCAGTTTTGAGCATTTCTATTTTATCATTAATTTCATTTATTTTTACATTGTTTGTTTCAATCATACCGTTGTTTATTTTGTATTGTTCATCAACAATATAATTAGGTGTGTCGTTTACATTTGTGCTAAATTTATCTTCTATAAACCTATTTCCAGCGTTTTTTATATTTTGAACTCTAGCTTCATTATCTCTGATAGTGTCTTCACTTTTTGTTTTTTGCAAAATTTTTCTTTCAGTTTCCATAATAATTTTATCTTTTGTTTGTTCTCCAGGAGAAAAAACTATGTCTTTTTCAGCAAAAGGCTGTAGTAACTGCTCAGCTTTTTCAGCTTTTGCTACTTCTTCTCTCACTGCTGGTGATTTGAACGCTGTATCAAACGCTTCGCCTACTTCCTTTTTTACTGGTTTCATTTCTCTTGTTTCACTTTTAGCAACACTTTCAGGAGTAATTTTATCTGTTGGCGAAGTAAATCCTTTAACTCTATCCGCTGTGCCTCTTATTGCGTTTTTAGTAAAATCTATAACTTTTTTAGTAGGAGATGCTTCAATTGCTTTTCCTGCAAGATCTGCTGTTTTGGATGTTGCACCAACTAATGCTATAGGAGAAAGTGCTCCTATAACTTCTCCTATTTCTCTTGGTGCTCCTACTACTTCTGCTGTATCACCACCAATTTCCATTCCTGCACCTGATGCTGTACCAAAACCAGTTTCTATAGCGGCAACCCTTCCAGGATTTTTTATAGCATCACCGACTATAGATTTGGAAAGAATGTCTCTTACTCCGCCCTGTGTGGGAATGTCAGAAGTTAAATCTTTTGCTACCTTGCCTCCACCCCTAGCTATGTTTGCTCCTGCACCTAAAGTCCCTGCACCAAACAAAGTACCGATACCTAAACCTTCTCCTGCTGAACGAGCAACTTCTTGTACTGCTCCCTGAGGTCCTATCTTTTGACCTTCACCAAATGTTAGTAGACCAGGAATTATTGTTCTTACTGTTTCGTAATCACCAGAATTAAATAATCGTGTAAGTAAGTTTTTGTTTTCTACTGGGTCACCAGTAGCTAAACCTTTTGCATCTAAAAAAGCATTTATAGCCATATCAGGTAGAGCCAAAATATATTCATTAGCACCATATAATAATTGATTTACTGTTCGTGCAAACTTTCCTCGACCTGCTTTTTCATCAGCTGATGTAGGCAACCCACCTTGATCAAAAGGAACAGCTTGAACATCGAAAGTAGTTGGTGTTTCATAATCCCCTTTTCTGATTGTTTCTATATTAGAACCCTGTCTAGGTGTTGTAGTTCCTCTTTCTGTGGGTATTTCAAAATCGTCAAAATTTAGATCTACCATTTATGGTCCTCCTCTTATGGCGTTTCGAATGTTCATATTTATAAATTCTTGTCCTCCTTCAAATAAACTAATATAACCATTTAATTTCGCTTGTTCTTTATCAATTTCGGTTTGTGGAGCACCCTCGTCAGTTAATTTTTGTATGTTATTCCTACTTTTTAATATAAACTGATTTATAGGTATTTTAATAAATAATTCGTTTTCTTTAGCTAGTTTTAAAAATTCTGGTTGTGTAAGAGCATTTGCTAAATAATCATAAGTATCTTTATTACTACCATCAAATTCATCCCCTTTTCTTCCTGAAGGAACAGGATCCATAACTATGTAACCACCATCATTTCTTAGTTCTGCAATTAACTGGTTTTTAAGGTTTACAACTTCTCTAGTATATTCTTGTAGTTCTGCGATTTTTGTTCTTGGGCTTTGCATTAAACTTCTTGAATCACCAACCAAACTTTCTAATAATAATTTTTGTTCTTGAACAGATTTTCTATCGCCTTCTATTGCAGCAATCGTTTCTTTTCTTGTAACAATTTTAGCTAGTTTATCTATACGAGCTTGTTTTTCCCTAGTGAACTCTAATTGATCAGGAAGAATACCACCTAAATTATTATTTAAGAAGTTTTGTGTTGTGGCTAAGAAACCAACATTGGTGTTTTCTAAACCTTCTGATAAGAGTTGTTCCACAGCTCTTAAATATTGTTCTATAGAATTTAATTGAGATTGTTTTGATCTGACTGTTTTATCGTCTAATACACCTAATCTTGTAGCTGGAACTAATCTAGCAAAAGGTGAGTCAGCTGTTATAACATCTGGAAACAACGGTTCTGTTCCAATAACCTTACCACTTGAATCTTTTATTTGTTTCATAATTACATCTGGACTTAACGCATTTACCATTACAAATTTACCGTCTTTTACGACCCGTTCCGTTGATCCATCTTCAAGCAACATTTCTTGTGGTATTTGTTTAGGCACTGAATAATCCATCGTTGTACCATCTGGCAAATTATAAGTGTAGAAGTTAGCTTGACCACTTGGTGTTATTTTCACTACATCGCCAAATTTTTCAGGATTAAAATAATCACTCTGAGTTTGAGCTCTATATGTTACTTCTCCATCAACTCCAATTTCTTGCAGCATCGCTATACCTGAACCATCTATGTAATACTGAACAGGCATAGGCATACCAGTTTGTCTATTTAATTTTGTTCCTGAAAGTAGTTTTTGGTCTCCTTTAAATTTACTTAATTGAACTCCTGCTTCTCTAACAGGAATATATTTATTGGTATCAACACGCTCAAACCCAGTACCATCTTTTTTAGCTGTTATAATTTCTCCTGAGTTAGCATCATAACGGACAGTTATAAGGTCTGGTTGTTTAGAAGGGTTTCCTACAGTATCTTTTGCTACAAAAAGTTTTGAATCTTTACCAGCAAATTGTCTTTGACTTATGTATGCAGCGTCTAGTGCTTGATTGGCTTCTTTAACATTACCTTGTGCAAAAGTAACTGCTAGATTAGTGCTATCGTTCCTAAACTTATTCAAATCAGATATATACTGTGTGTTTTTTCTTGACCAATCAGCAAAAGCAGAATTAGCAAAAGTAAACATATTTTGATCAAAAGCCTTTTTTTCAGCTTGGGATTGTTGTAGTGCTGCTAACTTAGTTGCTTGATCTTGTTTTATTTTTGCTTGAGTAACTTTAGTAAAATCTTCACTAATTCCTGGAGCAACATCTAAAAGAGCCTCTGAACCACCAGCTAATATACCTCCTGGTTTTTGGGCTAACTGAGCTCCAAATTTTGTTAAACCACCATAAAAACTAGACTTAGCTAAATCTTTAGTAGGGTCACCTAATACAGACCTATATTGTTTAAGTATATCGTCTGTGGTTCTTGCTTGTGGGATAAAAGAACCGATAGAACTTTGCATTGTACCAAAATAATCTTCAAATCCAGGAGGTTTTGCAGGAGCAGTTAATAAACTTTGTGCTGCTGGAATATTTTGTTGAACCATCGCTGGTGTTAAAGTTTGGTATTGTGGTGGTTGTAATAGAGGGCTGTAAATAATTTCCCCTTGCTGTGGACTACCATCAAATCTTTTTACTGGCTGTTCGCCTTGTTCCATTCTAGCTACAGCTTCTTGAGTTCCTGGAGACCTAACTCCTGCGAAAAAATTTGTTATACCGCCACCTCCAGACGGCATTGTTTGTTGTGCTCCAGAAGGTTGTACGGGGAGGTTACTGATCCCTTCTGGAGCATTTTGTTGAGGGTTTTGTTGAGCATTTTCAGCTACTTCTAAAAACATCATCGTTGGTTGAACCAAAGTTAATACTGATTCAGGCGTTTTGTTTGCATCTTTGTCACCAACTAATTGAGCAAGTTCACCTCTTCTCTCTTTTACAGATGCAGTATTACCTCTTAATGCGTCCATAACCCCAGTATAATTTTCTGCATTATCAAGTTCTTGGTTAAGGTCTTCAATACCTTGTGCCATTCCAGCTAATGCTTGTGCAGAAGCCTGTTTTTCAGCCATCTGTACTTGTGCCTGTGCTTGTGGGTTCATACTCATTTGTGGTGCTTGTAACTGTGGTTGTGCTTGATTAAACATTGGTCTATTCATTACTGGTGGTATCATACTATCCCCGCTGTCTTTGCTTGTCCATATAAACCTAACCCAGCAATACCAGTACCGACTATCTGGTTTAATAAGCTAGGTTGAGGTGAAGTACTCGCTGTTAATGTTTGTTGTGTTGTAGGAGCACCTCTCAATATATCACTATAAAAACCTAATCTTTGGTATGGTTCATATATTTGTTGAAGGTCACTTTGCCTTTGTGCATCTAAAATAGATTGCGATATTTGTCTATTTGCTAATCCTTGTCTTGCTAATGTATCAACATCTTGTTGTCCTAATTGTGTAGCCAGTTCTCCAATACCAGCTTGTCTAACGCCTAAATCGCCCAATGTTCTTGCTCCTTCTGTTCCTAACGCACCGACCAATCTTCCTGTTTCTAATTGTCTTCTTTGTTGTTGTTCAAATGCTTCTTGTCCTCTTCTTTGTTGGTTTTCAAATGCTGTCATAGAGGCTTGTTGGGCTTGTTCGTAATTACGAGCATAATCTTCTAGTGCTGCTCTTGCTAAAGCATCTCTATTAAAAAGTTCACTGCGTTCACCACCAAATGCTCCTGCTTGTATGGCTTGAGCATTTAATTTATTTTGTAATTGTTCTAGTGCTGCATCAGTAACCTGTGCTTGATAAGGGTTCATAAAATTTGTAACAGAAGTAGGATCATATGTACCAGCAGTAAATCCAGGAACAACTTGTTGTCCTGTTGTATATGCCTGTGCTAATGGTTGTCCTGCGGCTAATACGCCTATTCCGCTTGATAAAGCTGATTGACCAGCAGTAAGAAAAGGTTGATAAGCCCCGATCCCTGTAGCCGCTAAATCAGAAGCTGCTGTTTGTAAAGGATCAGCTCCTGCTACTTGTATGTTTGGCAATCCTCCTTCTGGTTCTGTTCCTGTAAGAGATTTTGCCTGTTCCATTAACCCTATTTTAAGGGCTTCAATATCTGGTGCTTCTCTTTGTATTACCGTTTGTGTACTCACGCTGTAACTCTTTGTTCAAATTGTTTCATCATATCGTACATTTTTCGTGCTCCTTCTGCACGGTTGCCACCACCAGCACCACGCACAGCACCAGCAGTCATAACAAACTCACCATCACTTAATAAAGCAGGAACTGAATCACTTGTGGCTGTTCCTGGACCAACTATTTCGCCTCCTTCTTTTGCTTGTACATATGGAGGAGTGTAACGAATAGCTTGGTAATAAGGGTTACGACCATAGAAACCTTGATCAAAACCATAGCGTGTTGGATCTTGTCTATATAACTCTGTTCCTGTTGGTCCTGTTTGTTCTTGTAATTCTGCCATTGTTAATGATCCTTGGTCTTCTTCTGGTTTACTTAAAGCATCAAGAGCCATAATACCACCTAAACCTACACCAGCGATAGGAGCATATTTACGGAAGAATGAAGGTTGCATCGATGCTTGTGTTGTATCATAAAGTGCTTTTTGTTCTGCTGGTCCAAGTGTAATACCTTGTGCTGCATATTCACCTAACTTAGTCTGATAAGCAGCACCTATATCAGCAGCAGAAGGTTGAATTGAAGCTCTGCTTGGTGAAAGGTAATCGTCATAAATACCACCTACAAATTGTTTTGTTTTATCTACTCCACCTTTTAAAGTATCTAATATACCGCCACCTCCTGATGGTGGTGATGTCACATTACTCATTGGTGGTACTACATTACTTGTTTGTACTACATTTGCTGGTGAAGTTCCCATTCCAGCTATTTGTTGATAATTTATATTTCCAGCATCAGGTATAATTGAAGGTCTTGCCATAGGAGTTACTGGTAATTGAGAGGACATGGCTAATGGTGTAATAGTTCCTGTGCCAAAATCTGTTGGGGGAACAACATCCATGACTCCTGTTGTAACTGGAGGTGTATAAACTGGTCCTGAAGAAAGATTTATTGGAACTGGAGGTCTTGCCATAGGAGTCGGGGAAGCACGAGAAGCCATAGCTAGTGGTGTAGTTCCTGTACCAAAGTTTGTGCCGATTGGATCCCCTCCACCTACAAAACCTGAAGCCGATCCTCCAGGAAGTCCACTTTGTGATTGACTAATAAGGTTACTTGGAGATGTTGGACTACTAAGAGCACCACTTAAAGTTGTTGGGGGTGCTGCAACAGTTGAACTTGGAGAAAAATAACTACCAAGAGTAGCAGTAGGATTTGCACGACTTCCAAAAAAAGTACCAGAACCAAATCCACTTGGTCCACCAAAAGCTATATTTCCTAATCCTGCTAAACCACCACTTAATAAACCAGATTTAAAAGCACTACCAGCATCTTGTCCTGCTATAAGGCCTCCTACCATACCTCCTATTCCTGCCGATAAAGGTAAAGGAAGGAAAGGTAATGCAATCGGAGCAAGAATAGGAAGTGCGATTGGAGCAATCGTTTGTATAGCTTTTACAACTGGTTTGAATACTTTTTTAACACCCTTGAATATTTTACCAAGAAAAAATTCTGGTTTTCCTGTAACAGGGTTTATACTATTTAATTCATTTCCTACAATATAACGCTCTGGTTCTAAACCTAATTCCTCTATTTGTTTGAATATCATTTTTCTAAGACGAGGATTTGATTCTAGTACCTCCATTGGAAGTACAGTTTCGCCTTCTGCTGCGTGAACTAAATATGTATCTCCGTTACGACCAAAGTCAGCCAACATATCGGCTGCTTTACGAATAGTGTGAATACCACCCTCTGGGACTAATGGTTGTTCTTCAAAGCGACCTAAATTTTCAATACCAATCATATATTCTCCATTACATCATCATAAACTAGACTTTCCTTTTCTGCAAGAACTAGCTTATACTTATAGTCACAGAACCTACTAATCCTGTTATATCACTTCCATCAGGACAAGCAAAGTCTAAAACTGAAACTTTTACAATATTTTCATTTCTGTACAAAGTTCCTTCCTCTAACCCTACATCACTTGTAGGTAAATTCGTAAGAACAAGTTTTGTTCCTCGCATTTCTCCTGGGTTTTGCTCTTGTGTTATAAAAAACTGTAAGGCTCTTACTAAATCTGTTAAATACGCAACCGTGACTTCTGGGGGTGGCGTGGGTAAACGAGGTGGTGGTAAATTTCTTGAAACCATTAACGCTTCCCATCTGAGCGAAAATCAACCCGAGGAGATCCTAATCGCCAACGCACACCTGAACCACTTGAAGATATTTTAAAAGCAAACGATCTACCTCTTAAACGCACAAACGCTTGATTTGTAAATTGTTCAAACGGTACTGTTGTAGAAGTAGCTGTTCTTGTTACTGTTTCTGTATCAGTTGTTGAATATGTTGCTCCAGGAAAATTTCTTGTTTTTAAAGTAAAATCTGCTCCAGGAGAAGAAGCAGTAGAACCATTAAATGTTAAATCAGGTATAATTCTATTTATAAAAATAAATTGTTCACCTTCTGCTATGTCCATTTGGCTTGACTCTATTTCACTCGCCATAGCTGAACCATCGTCATCGTACCCTTTTTCGTGGTTAAATAAATAATTACCACCAGTAGCTATCGGAAACTCTTTTATACCTCTGTCTAACCACGCTGTTCTTGATAATGTCCCATAATACCAAAGTTTTTCGCCATAATTGTATATAACATAACTATCGTTTTCTGTAGCAGAAGCTGAAGGGTAAAACCACCATATTTCGTTAAAATTAGAATTAACTCCTGCAAACACTTTATCTTCTTCATCTGTGTTAAAATCAAAAAATACTTTTTCTTTTACATTACAAGGGAGTTGACTAGTAGCACCATTATACACATAGAAATTATCTCTACCCATCCAAAACACGGTATCTTCAACAGCAACCGCTGCGTTAGGACCAATTATAGTTATGTTGGAAGCAAGTTGTTGAATACCAAAAGTAAACGGTGGACCAATAAAAGTCATTGAATGTAGAGAAGTATCAGTCCATACCAGTATTTCTCTTTTAGTTTGTAAAGCAGTTACAAATCTACTACCAGAGCCTATTTTTAAACTTCCAGCTGTATTAGTAGTTGTAGGTGTCCAATTAACAGCAGATTCTTGGTCAGAAAAGCGTATCAGTAAATTATCTTGTACAGAAGTCCCTATTGTATTTGTACCAAACGCAATAACATGACGGTCACTATCAGAAACTAAAATTTGTTTAGCAATAGTTGGTGTATCACTTGCTCCTGTAACCGTACTAACTTCAACTGCTCTTGTTCCTGTACCATTTGTTTTATCCCATAAATACACTCCACCGTCTCTAGGATTTATAAGTAAATCTTCGCCAAAGTTATCATGTGACCATAACCTAAGTTGTGTTTCTACAGTAACTTCAGCACTAGAATTCCAAGTACCCCTACCCCAAGTACCAGCACTCCAACCAGTACCACCGACCATATTATCTAAGCCTGTGTTTATTTGATATGCTCCAACGGTGCTACCTCCACCATTACCAGAGTCAGAAGCACTTGCTGTAACGGTGCTACCAGAAGTATCTTTAGCAACAATAGTAAAAGTATTAGCAGTAGGAACAGAAGCAATTTGGTATTCTTGATTCAAAACAGCAGCAGTTACATTTCCCCCTAAACTAGCTGCACCAGAAAAAGTAACAAAATCATTTTGTACAGCACCGTGACCAGTATCAGTAACCGTTATTGTTGAAGAACCATTAGTAGCTGAAAAAGTAACATCACCAGCACTTGTTGTTTCTCTTATTGGGGTTACATCATTGAACCCTAGACCTTGTTCAATGTAGTATTTAAGACTTGTTCCTATTCCTAGAAAAATATTGCCATCTAAAGCAACCCAATTATGTAAAGCTCTGGCTGTGCCTAAAAAACTTGAACCAGAATACTTTTCCCAACCACCTATTTTTTCTGGAAAGCCAAACCTAAATCTTACTTTATTACCGTCTAACCAACCATTTTCATTGGAATAAGAAGATATGTCTCTGTTTATTCCAGGTCTAAATTGAAGTTTGGTTAAAGCCATAATACTTACCTAAGATAAGTTTTTACATCTTTTTCACTAGGCCAGTCATTCATAACTGCGGTTGCAGTTTTTTCTCCCTTTGCATTGTAAGTGTCTTGGTAAAGAGCTTTTAGGTTACTTACAGAAGAAACTTTATCAATTTCTGTAGCCATTTTTGTAGCGGCTGTTCGTACCGCTGCAACATAAGTAGTTACTGCAGAGGGAATAGCTGTGTCTGAAAAAACTTTTCTTTCCACTAACCAAGCAAAACGGTTTATTAAAGAATGAGCAGTTTTATTAGCCTCTTGTTTTGAAATAGTTTTAAGACCTAATTGAACAACTTGTACTCCATCAGAATCTAATACAGCCTTTTTATCAGCATCAACAACCTTTACATCATCTAATTCTTTATCCTTAGAACTAAAACTTTGAGTAACTTTTTTATTAGAAAAACTATACTGAACAGAACTAACAGTATGAAACTTGCTGTCTGGTTCTCCACCCATTGTAACAGGATATAAACCTATTTCTTGTTTTTCTTTTTCCGATAAAGAGGAAAGATGTTTTTGATCATATCGTTTATCGCCAGTAAAAAGTTCAGAAGGAATACCAGCGTGAACTGAAATTACTTTATCTGCTTTTACAATCGCCCACATTTTTTATCTCCTTTTTGTTTACTATATCATAAAAATTTTTAATTACTACCTCGCAGTTACAGGATTTGTACCATCTCCCACAAATGGATGTTGAGCAAAGGACATATAGATGTATGTTGCACCTGAATTATTTAATCCATTTGACGCATCTCTGAGTTTAAAACCATTAGATAAAAAGTCCATCCAAGTATATGAAGTGCTTTCAGCACTAGTTAAATTTGCCCACACAGTCCTATTAATTGGATTAGTTGGATTTCTTGTGTTGTCTAACATTACCCAACTACCTCCAGCAGTAGCTCTAAGCATAATAAAAGCTGGTTTAAATCCTGTGTATACAAACGGACCATCTGCATTTCCATTTCCTACATATTTTCCAAAACTACTATAACCAGATACAGAATTCCAGCAGTACGCCACATAATTTCTACTAGAACCATTTACTGCTGTATCTGTTGCTATTGAAAATACAGAACTTGTCGGTGCTGTGCTATTCCAATAATAAGTTCCAGCATCACTATATTCTGCATTAGTATTGGTTAAATTAAGAGAATAAGTTGCTTGGCTAGTTAATCCTTTATGAGATACAATAAATCCATTAGCATTATTTATATCTTTTATTAACATCCAATCAGGTTTTGAAGATAATCCGTGTCCAACTGTGGCAGCACTACCAGTTCCAGTATATTGTACGATTGAGAATCCAGCAGTTGTATTAGCTTGGACAGTTGAAGTAATTGAACCATCAGAATTACTTGCAGTAGTTCCTCCGTTTGCTACCCAGTTCCAACTCACAAAAGAGTCACCACTTGTGTTTATAAACAACCCATCTTCTGTTGCAAAACCACCTTTTAAAAATTTGGTAAGTGTGTCTGCTCCTGTGCCTTCAGCACCAGTAGTATTAGAATTAAGATATTTGGTTGGACCTCTACTTGAATCAAATAAAGCATGATTTAAACTTGCACTATCTCGGTCTTTAACCCACACAAATCCACTTACACCTTTTGATGTTTCAGGTAGGTTGTCTTGTTGCCATTTGGTATAACCAGATGGTATAGAATGTGAAAAACTTTTTTGACCAAAATTTACTTCATCTACACAATTATATCCAGATTGAGTTGATGTGCCATAAATATATTTTCTTGTGTTTGGTGAAAATGTTACAACTGCACCTGTTTTTGCACTCCCACTTGCTGGGTTACCAACACTTCCATCAGCTCCAGTTACATAAGTACCATTAATCCCTATGTACCATGCACCATTATCCATATCTAAAGCAAAATTAATAATATCACCTATTGCTGGCTTAGTGCTTCCTCCAACTAAATATGCTGAACCACTATTTGTTCCATTAAAATATAAAATCCCATTAAGTGTGTACCAACTATAAGTTGTTGGTCCAGATGTATGTCCTATATATGATGTTAAATCTTTATCAACATTTAAATCAATAATTCCAGGCATAGACAAATTAGCAACAGTAGGATGACTTTCTGATATTAATTTATGTTCCCAGTAATACTTACCACTTGTAACTGCATAAGCTGGATTCATTAAACCCATACCATATTCATTACCTGAACTACCAAAATCCATACTCACTCGCAAGTTACCTTCACTAAAAACATTAGTACCACCAGCATTATCTATTGTTTGGTTACTATCAAAAGTTGGAAAGTTTTGTGTCGGACTATCGGTGGTTTGGTCTGCTGTTGTAAGATTAGTTGAAGAAAAATCATTCCCATTACCAGAAGTATCATCTCCTAACGCATTAGATTGTTGAAATTTGAGTTTAAACCCATTTGTGCCAAAAGCATCAGGAGTATTAGCTGTACCTCCCATTCCGCTATGTGATGTGCAATAATAATATAAAGTCGCTGCTCCACTAGCAACAGTAATTTGAGTATATGCTCCTGTACTTCCTGGAGTACCATTAGTTGTTACACCAGTTGTATATTCGCTGCCTCCTCCATGACTACCGTCAGAAGTTGTAGAAAACCTGAGTGGGTGTGTAGAATTAGAACTATCGCTTTGATCAAAGCGATAAACTCCACCTTCTTGTAATGTGACGGTATCTTGTTGAACACCATCTATGTAATATTTATTACCACTTCCAGGATTAGCAACAGTCACTGTAAATGTTGTAAGAGTTGTAGGATAAGCTACAGGAATCCACCTTCCTGTTGATGTATCTGTTATACCAAAATCAGCAGGAGCAAGTGCCTGACCATCTACAAAATTATATTCAGCAATATAACCATCATAAAATCTTTGGCTACCTACATTTGCACCAATATAATGAGTGCTAGTGTTGTTAAAATGAAAACATTCACCATTTAATGCTGGGTCTGTTTCAGTAGAAAAAGATGTTATTAAATCACCATCAACATAAATTTTTACTCTATCTGATGCTGAAGATTGAGTTGTATCAACAGCACATACAATATGATACCACTTACTAGTATCTTCAAAGGTTCTATTTGTTATGTATTGAAATAAATAAGAACCACCATAACTATAAAATCTTATTCTATTACTACTATCAAAAAGTAATTGGTCTACATTGTTACCTGGATTTGTACCAGCGTTAAATAAATCATTACCATTTGATGTATCAAAAACACCTCTTTTTACCCAACCAGAAAAAGTAAATGTTCTTCTATTGCCTGTACCACTTGGTGTTCTACTTAGGTAGGCACTATCTGCATCATTAAATATAACACTATTAGCTACCGTAAGATTATCGGTAAAAGGTATGAATTTACCAACTTTTTGTCCTGCTCCATTACCTTCGTAGATTATTGGAAAAAAATGTTCTTCGCCATTTGTTATTGTTGGTGCTGCCATATTATTAACTCCCTAAATTCTTTGTACACAAAGCCTTATATCCAGTTGGTGGTGCATAAAAGAAGTTACCTACTCCATTAGCATCTGAATTACCTTGTGCTGTTTGTTGACCTGCAAAAGTACCATCTTGTCCAAAGTTCCAATACTGTGTTCCAGTATAATTTCCTGCTAACAAAACTACATCAGTAGTTGAAAAAGCAAATGTTGATGTTTCATTTGTTCCAGCACTTGGGTTACCATCAGTTCCAGCATCTGCTGCATAATATGTATTTTGAACTCCATAAAAAAATTTACCATTATCAACATCTATTGCTACTTGATGAATATGCCCTGCTGTAAATGTAGTTCCAAAATTAACTGTAAAATTCCCACCATTTCTCCAACCAGAATATTGAATACCACCACCTTGTGCTACACTTAATTGCCCTGGACCATTTGACGCATTTATAGAACCTTGCTCACCTTGTTTTACAAAACCAAAGCCATCTGAAGTTCCTCCTATCATATATTCAAAATACCATTTCCCACTTTTAGGTAAATTAAAAGTAAAACCCTTTACACTAAATGTGTTATTTGACCCAACATAAACTAAATTACCATTACTTAATGTTCCAGCATCAAAAGAAACTTGAGATGAATTATCTGTATATACTGCGTTAATAGTACAAAAATTATTTGTAGGTGAGTCAAGAACTTGATCATGTGCTCCAAGTCCACTTGTACTGAAATCATTACCATTTCCTGATTCATCATCTCCTAAATCACTTGAATCTCTGCCATCTATTTTAAAACCATTACTTCCGTAGCTTCCACTATATTCTTTAGGAATCCACAAACCACTACTATTCGTTTCTCCGAAGTATTCTGGTCCATAGCTATAACCATCAAGAAAATGTATATCTGCCATATAACCATCAAATGGATAATTAACAGAACCACCAGAAATGTTATAACTTATACCTAATCTATGCGTTGCATTTAAGTTAATTCCTATCTCTTGTCCAGATGTTGGATTAGAAGAAGCAGCAAAACTTGTTTCTCTTTGACCATTAATATAAAGTCTGACTCTTTCAGATGCAACTGCATTATCAGAGTCCCATACTAACACTAAATGCATCCAAGCACTTGGGTCACGAAACTGTCTATTTGTTCTTATAAATGATGTGCTATGTGCTTGAAATTGAAAAGCAATAGCACTTGCAACACCAGAATCAGCAATAATATGAAAACTTCCTCTATTAGCATCATTAGTTGCATTATCACAAGCAAAAAATTGGTAATAAAGTCCAGACGCTGCTGTAAAACCATTTAAACTGCCTAATTTAAACCAACAACTCCAAGTCCAAGATGTTCTATCTCCAGCCGAACCAAAAGTCCTTGACATATAACCACCACCAGTAGTGTTATTAGTTCGTGGAAACCTAATTGATTGGTCTATCGTGTAGCCAGAAGTTGTGGAGCTTCCTGCTGCTCCTAATAATGCTGCTTTATTTGCTCCTAGTGCCATAAATTACGCCATCGCTAATCCTGCAGCAAAACCAAAAAAGTTTGTGCCACCATCAAAAGTAGTAAAAGTTAAAACATCTGTTCCTGAAGAAGATAATGTCGGAGCTGAACCACCAGCAAATTTTACTGCATTCCCCCCACCAGCGTTTCCTCCAGCTACAAAAGATAGTGTTCCTGCACCACCGTTAGTAATAATTACCGTCATACTGTTTGAATGACTTGACAAAGAATTAGTTATACCAACATTAAAAGTACCACTTCCTACCGTAAATGATTGTACATTACCATTAGTAAAATCTAAATCAAAAGCAGAAGTTTTAGAACCATTGGCATAAAGAGTTTCTGCATAATCTTTTAGTTGTGGTCTAGAAACAACATCATCAGAAAAAACAACTGCTCCCGTACCGTTTGTTGCAAATGTTATATCTCCATTTGAACCATCTGTAAGGGTGATTGTTCCTGCGTTTGTACCAGCGTTTGTGTCTATAACTAAATCGTGAGCTCCATTTGATGTAATTTTACCAGAAGCAGACCCACTACCAACAGCAACTTTTCCTGTACCATTTGTGTCTAAAGTAATATTACCGTTTGCTGCATCTGTTATTTTTACTTTTGAAGAGTTTGTACCAGAATTTGTTTCAAGTATTAAATCATACGCACCATTTGATGTTATAACACCATCTTCAGAACCACTACCTATTTTAATTAAATCAGCGTCAAGTATCACATCTCCTGTACCATTACCTTGTAAAGTTAGATCGCCGTTTGTTGTCGTAGGTTTTAAAGTGCTAGTTGTAGCAGTTAAAGTTCCCAAAGCTGTTATATCAGACAACGCTATAACTTCATCGCTAGCATCACAATATATATGTTTTGCAAACCCATTTGGTACTGTCACCGTCGCAGCACCTGAACCTTGTTTCATCACAACATTATATCCACCAGAGGTAGCGTTTTGTATGTGAAAGTAAGCAGTAGTTGTAGAAGGTGCAACTGTTACAGTACAATGTTGACTTAAAGTTCCTGTAAACTTAATAACTCTAAACATACCATCTTGTACATTACTAGAACCACTAGAAGGTGATCCTGCTCTTACAGTAAGAGTAGCGGTAGAAGCATCAGATAAAGCAACAGACTTAAAAGCACCCAATCTATCAACAATGTCTAAATTATGATTTGTGGTTGTACCCCAAGTTCCTGATTGTTCACCTGATCCTATTTTTTCTATACCAAAGTTAGTAGAATAAGTTGAGGCCATTTTTTATCTCCTATTACGCAGCTATCTCAGTCCAATTTGGCGTTTGAGAAACTGCTATGTTTTCCCAAATATTTATTTTACCTAAACCAGAAGTTAAACCAGTATTAGTTATTGATAGCACAATATTCCCTGTTCCTGCAACACTTTCTACAGATCCTGTCGCAGAAACACCAGAAGGACTAGCTGTAGCTATTCCAACTGCCACCTCTGTGCCTACCGAAGCTGTTCCAGAAACGCCTGTTGGGGAAATCGGTGTAACCAAACTTATAGTAACAGATCCTTGACCTGAGGTACCAGCTAAACCAGAAACACTATAAACAGAGGCTTGTCCAGGAGTGGTTGTGGCTGCTGTTCCAGAAACACCCGATTGAATTACAACAGGGGTTATTTGATTCCAAGGTCCATCGTTCCAAGCACCTCTACTCCAACCTTGTAAAGTGCTATTGGACATTTAAGAAATTCTTATAATCGCTGTGCTCGAAGCCGCTGTTGGAAATTGTATTGTAAATGTACCACTAGAAGAACTTTTATTTCCTCCAAAATCTAAAGCACAGACAGCTTTATTACTTTGTGAACTGTTATAAATTAAACACCCTCTAGCTGTTATTGTAGCAGTTGTGTAACTTAAATCAGAAAAATCACAAAAACCTACTGTTCCCGAAGATGTTGGTGTAACATTAGTCAAAGCTGATCCTCCTGTAGCATATGTTCCGCTAGAGGCAACTTCGCCTGTTGTAACAAAAGCAGTTGTTGCAGCACCTAAAGTAGCGGTTGTGCTTGATTTTCCACCACCAGATATAGCGTACAGAGCCAACTTAAAACTGTTTTGTCCATTTGTAAAATTATGTGTAGCTGTAAGTAATTCTTTTTTGAAAGATGTACACATCGCTTGAGTTATTGCCATCACAGCCTCCTTATCAAATTTGCTAACTCTTTGTGTCCGTTTTGACGAATCACATGACAGATTGTACCACGCTCTTCTCTTCTTGCCAAGCTGAGATGATAAAATAATACTTGTTTTAGATTTTGTCTAAAAGCCTCAGCTTGTTCCCTAATCGCTGGAGGAGCATCTTCTGATAAAAACATTATTTTATTTATAGCCATTTCCATGATTTGTTCGGTAGAAAGACCACCGTTATCAGAGGTGGTAACTCCGACATTGTTTATTTGTGCTCCAGCATTTAAATCAAACATATCTTATAAAATAAAAAATTTAATAATAAAATGCAATTTATTTATTCTCATCATAAGTAAACCCTTTTATGTCGTTTCTTCCCCAAACAATATTTTGAGGGTTTTCATCCAAAGGCTCAGGAGGTAGCAAAGATTTTTTTGAAACAAGTAAAGAAGAATTTTCTGTAGAAACCACTAGAGGGTCTTTTAGTCTATGGTATCCATATAGTTTTTCTTCTGGTGGAACATTTGTATCTAAAAATGGGGAGTTATGTGCGACCTCTATTTTCATACCTTTTGCTATACCTGTAGCCACCCAAAACTCACAACAAGCTCTTCCAGCTTCAGCAAAATGAGGAACATTTTTGTAACTAAAATCTATACCAAAAGTATGCAAAGAACCAACCTCATTAGCAACAGCAAACGCTATAGCGTAAGCTGTCGTATTATTGAGATAAGCTAAACCAGTTGTTGTAATTACTTCTTCTAAAGGATACTCAACAACTCCTGGACACCTTTTATCTTTTTCACAACTATATATAGGACCTTTATGGGTTTTAAGTATTTTTTGCATGATTTTAGTTTGTTTACCCGCTTTGATATCATCTAAAAACCTAGAAGGCGGATCCATCATAAAAACCCTATCGTGATATATAATACCTGACATTGAGTTTATTACCCAAGTTTCATCGTATTCTTCGCTACGCATTTTAGATAAAATAAAGTCTGAAAATGTAAGACCTAGTCCTACTAATGCTATCTTCTTCCCCTTTAAACTTTTTTTCATTTATATCATGTTCTACGAGTAGATACTAAACCTTGCCTATAAGCATCAGAATTTTCTCGTGCTTCCCCATAATCTTTTAATCTAAGTAAAGACTCTTGAAACCTAGCTAAATATATCTTAAATAAATCATCATCACCCTTCATAAAAGTATAAGCCTCACATAATGTGCCATACAACATAGCATCTTGAGCGTTTGTTCCTAACCAAGAAGTACCATCGCTTGTAGCAGTAATAGAAGTCGGTCTATAATAGTAGTGAAGTTCAGTTGCAAAATCATCACTAGGTGTAGGAGCAAGTATAAAATTACTTACATCAAACAAAGCATAAAATCTTGGGTTTCCAGTTGTTGTATTACCTTTTGGTGTAAATGTCTGTATATAGTTCACATCTTTTTGCAGCAAAAACTGCGTTTCTGCATCAGAGTTTGTAAAAGAAAGTGAAAAAGAAGCCAGATAATCATCTGGTACTTGCAAAAACTTATTACCAGAAGACATACTACCAGAAACATTTTTCCTAAAATAATCTAAATCTACTTGCTTTAATATTCTTTCTTCAGTTGTAATTATGAAGTTATTTAGGTTATTTACAAAAGTTGTTTCTGTGTTTTGTGTATAATCCTGCACAGCGTTTTTTAAAGTAGTAAGTGTCCAACTCATGAAGTCACCACCTTAACTTCACCAATACCACTTGTTCCGTGTATTGATTTACTTTCTATACCATTGTCACTTAAAAAAGTTTCACTTACTTGTATTGTAAATGTTTCAGGTTGTGGTGTTCTTGGATCCATCAACGCTTGAGGTTCAAAAGGTGGTCTTTTAGGTTCTAGTTGTGGGTGTTTAGCCTCGTATTCACTTCTATGAACTATAAAACCATTCCATTCTTTAACTCTTTCCCTGTACGGAAATTCCATCCCACTTCTGTCGGATATAAACTTAGAATATTTTCCACTAGCGTATTTCATATTAATTGATAATAAGTGCTGCTTGGGGTTAAACTTAAACTCGAACGATCTCTATCTTCTGCTGCTGCTCTTTCAAACTCTTCTTCATACACAGCTTTTAAAAGTTTTACTCGTTCTGGTGACTTTTTCATAGCTATATAATAAGCTAATCCAGCTGTCAAACAAGGATAAAATCTAAAGGGTACATCAACTGTATTGACATCTGCATCTGCGTCTTCAATTCTTGTTAATCTGTCAAACACTAATTTTAAAGAAGAAGAATTTGGTGTTGGCCATAATCGTAGTGTTGGAATTATTTGTCTATCTACATAAAACTGACTAGGTGTAGAAGTGCTTCTTTTATTTGAAATAGATAAAAAAGTATCTCTACTTACTCTTGTTATCGATGTATCGGATTGTGTAGAAGTACCATCATTTTGTCTTACCACAGCTGATAAAATATCTATACTTGAGGTAACATCAGAAAAACTTACAGTACCACTAGAAGTTGTCGAAGCTGAACTTGTTCCTCCTGTTATTGTTTCTGATGAGGAAAAAGTTCCAGAAGGTATTGTAATTGCTAAAGAAGTTGAAGAAGGAACGCTAGTTACAGAAGCTGTTGCTGAACTTGTTCCTCCTGTTATTGTTTCGCCAACAGAAAAACTTGCAGAAGATGCAACCGATAAAGTAAGCGTACCTAAAGGATATTCGCTTATACCATTAGCTAAACTTAAAGTTTCTTGGCTAATTGTCCAACGGTTTAAACCTCTATTAGCCCAATCAGCAAATAAAATATTTAAAGAGCGTCTTGCAGTTTTAAGGTCGTAGCCAGTTCGTACCTCTAAACCACACCTCTCAAACGCCTCCTCGATGTAATCAGCTACATCTAATTCAAAATCTTTTGAAGAAGAAGTTGTCATGATTTTTTCCTTGCTGTTAGTTTTGCTGCGGCAAAGTTAGCCTCTGTTGGAGCACCTTTAGCTCCTTTTTTACGCATTTTACCGCCTCTTTTTCTTTTAGCGTGTATGTTAGCGTATAAGCCTTTTCTAGCCATTAGCTGTATGGTCCTTTGATTACTTTACCGCCTTTAGCATAATTTTTCTTTTTCATCATACCACCTTTAGCAAAGTTTTTCTTGTTCATCATACCGCCTTTAGCATAATTTTTCTTTTTCATCATACCGCCACCCATTTTCTTTTTAGGTTTTTGAGCAAGTTCAGTCTCAACCACTGAACCTCTGTCTGATACTTTATTTTTCATTTTTATCTCCTGAATAAAGGTTATTAAAAGTTATATTTGCATCCATATAGCTATCATGAGATTCTGCTGAATGTGTCCACTGACTAGGTTTAAAGTCAGGTGGTCCTTCTCCAGTTTCCCATAACGCAGGACTAGTAGCCCTAACCCTGTTATTAGGTAAAGCGACAATGTTACCTGTCCACTTACCAGCGTCAATTAATTCTATTACATGAGACTGCTTATGTTGAGCTGGATCATCAGCAATAGAGTTATTTGTGTAATCAATCGTAAACATATATTTACCAGTATAAAACTTTCCATCGATTTTGCAACGCCAAGGAGAAGAACTCGTTCTTTCCATAACAATGCACGAATGATCTCGTGAAGAGCAATCCCAAGGTTGTACTAAATGAGTTTGCATAACCTCTGGCCATTCTTGCAAAGGAGTGTCGGCAACTAAAGCACTTATAGGCATTCTCGCCCACATCGCTCCACCATGAACATTCTGTTCTTTTGGGGAATCATCAGATTCACAACCAGTAAAAATAACTTGGAAACTTAAACATCTATCGGGTATTGTATTGACTGCAATAGCCATCGCATGAAGATACTCTCCATGATATCTTTCGTGGTTTACAGTAAATTCTCTTCTTACCCAACATTTAAAATATGGGATATTACTTATTAGGTGAGGCATCTACTTCTTACCTTTTTTTGTATATCTTTTCTTTTGGTCTTTTCTTATAGCAGTTAATGTTTTAGCTTGTTTTTTATGTAAACCTGAGGCTTTTTTTAAACCTTTAATGACTTTTGTAAGCCTTTTAGTGTAATGTGGCATATTTTCCCCTATGCAGTTGTAGTTTTCTTTTTCTTTTTGCCTTTACCAAAGATATGAGCGTCTACTTTTGCGGCTTTTCCACCAGTAAGAACAGAGTTCACCCTAGCCATAGCCCATTGGTTAGGTGAGGCTCCTGGACGGTGTCCTGTTCTATAAGCGGCAAGACCCTTGTTATACACTCTTGCTAACTGACCAGCAGTTACTTTTTTTCCTTTGGCTCTAGCTTTTTTAGCTTTTTCGGCTAAAGTTTTTTTAGTTTTCGCACTTAACGCCATATTAGCCTCTTTTTTTCTTCTTACCTTTTAAAATAGCAGCTTGAAGAGATTTAGGTAACTTTTTCTGTTTAGCTGATAAACCATTAGTTTTACCATTTTTAGCAAAACTTTTTTTGTTTTTAGTTTTTTTAACCATACATCCTCCTAAATTTTTTGGTATGTTTAGATTCTTTTGTTTTTCTTCTCTTTCCACCAGCAGTAAAATCAGTAGCAAACTTATATGCTGATGGGTCTTTTGAAGATTTTCTTGCGTTTTTGTTAATCTCTTTTTTCCGTTTAGCTAATTCTTTACCAGATAAACCAGCTAAATATTTTTTTGGAATCTTTACTTTTTTCTTTTTCTTTGTTCCCTTGGATATTTGTTTTGTCATTTGGGAGCGTGTTATCGGCATTAGATTGTAGTCAGTAAAATAGCACAAAGCTGGACAATAGCTAGTGTTACAATACCCCATATTTTATTATTAAGTGAATCAATATCTTTTTTCATATGAGCAAGATGGTTGTTTTCTATGGTTTCTACCTTTTCCATGATAACCTTAACATCTATTTCTAGGTTAGATATTTTTTCTGATTCTTTTCTTGTTACCACGCCTTACAACTCCAGTATCTTGCACTAAACTTATCTTTAGCAGTAGCACAATTATGTCTAGCACGAAAGGATTTTCTTCGTGCTGGGATGTCTTTTTTTATCTTCATATTAGGATCACCAAACCTAACAAGTTTTATTTTAGAACCAACTTTAGCCAAAACAGCTGATTTTTTAGGTCCTGACGGTGTTCTCTTAGGTTTATTGAAACCAGAAAAAGTTTCTCCTCTGTAAACAATTTTACCACTTGGAGTTCTTTTTACATTTTTAGTTGTCGCCATTTAAAACCTCTATGCAAAAAATACAGTCATTGCAGTAAAATCAGCCTGAGTAAAAGTAATATAACCACCAGATTCAAACAAGATACCCTCACCAGGAATATCAGGGTAAGAATTAGTTGTTACTCCAGCTGTAGTAGCAAATTTCATTCTAATTGAGCCTGTACCAGATGTCTGTCTAAAATTTATAGTTTTTGCAGAAGCACCGTTTACAACATAAAGACCTTTTAAACGCATTCTGCCTCTAAACATAACTGCTGCTATAGAAGTACCAGAGCCAACAGTAACTGCTCCTGCTGTTGCAGCACTCGTTGCTATTTGTGTTACAGTCGCAAAAAAACTAGAACCAGTTGCAGTACCTGTATCTGCTCCAGTTATCACTTCAGTTTGTGCTGTGCCTGTTTCATCTGTTCCTGTAACGGTAAAAGTTTTACCACTATCGTCTCCAGCTGAAGCTATAGTAAGGTTTCTTGGTTGATCAAAAGTTACGGAACCACTATCTGCTAACGCACCATTTATAGTCATATTGGTGGCTGACCCAGGAGTTTGACTTGCACAAACTCCATCGGTGTCAGCAGCAGCAGCTTCAATAAAACTTGATTCTACATCAGATCCTGCCATTTATTTCTCCTTAATTTTTCCGCTTAAAATTGCAGCTTTATATTCTGCACTCCAAGGAGGAAGTTTTAATGTTTTAGTTTTTTTAGTTTCGGTTTTCTTAGTTGTTTTTACCATTCATCCACTCCTAAGAATCTGCGTAAGATACACCACGATCTTGTGCAACCATAATATAATCAATAGACATTGACTTTGTTCCTGAAGCATTTCCAGAAATTTCCATCGCAGCCGCAGCCATATTAGCAGTCGGTATGTTTGTGGTATGAGTACCTACGAGTTTTCTATTGATGTAGTATTTTACAGTATCAGTAGATGTTCCTTTTGTAGCAACAAAACTAACAGTAACATTTGTGTCATCAGCAAAATCATCTGCTGTTCCTGACAAAGTTGTGTCAGTTTCTGTACCGCCAGACTCAGAAATTAAATGAGGAGTAGCATCTCCATCATCAATTTGAAACCCGATTCTATTAGCAGCAGCCAAACAGTTTTCTGGATTAGTTGCAAAATTTTCACAAACACCAATAAATAAATCCATTTGGTCAGCATCAGCCATAGAAAAACGAGCTTCAAAATAAAGTTTTTCACCAGCAGTAGAAGGTAAAGCAAATATTTCGTTACCTTGAATAGAACTACCATCGTTATCAGTTGTTGCCTGAGAAGAAAGTTTTACTGCACCATTTAAAACATCAGCGTCTAATGCAACAGTAGCACTTGAATCTTTTACAACAGTCCAGTCGTTTGTATTATCAAAAGCCACGCCAGTGAAGTCATCCATATAAACAACTTGATCAGGCCACGCTTTTATGTTTAAGTTTTCTAATGTAGGTCTAGCATTTGAAAATAATACTGGACCAGAGAAGTGTGATTTACCCATATCTTAGTACCTCCTAACGAAAGGGTTTGCTCTAGAGTCTTCGTTAGCGTCTGCTCGGCCAGTCGCTAGAGCTGTTAATCCGAGATCAATTTATAATACATAAAAAAAGGGTGACACGCAAGTCACCCTTTTATTTAGTCTAACTTTTAAGAAAGTTATGCTCCAGGAGAGCCGAACACACAACGAGGATCGGATACACCAAAACTGTATCTTTCTCTTGCTTTGTATCTAACATTTCCTGTATCAAAATCACCTTCCATAGATGTTTTGATAGCCGCTCTTTCAAAATGTTTGAAACCGTTAGGAGCGTCTGTTTTAATAAAGAACGCATCCGTATCAGTTAAGAAGTTATTTACTACATATCCATCAGGTAACATACCCATATTTCTCATAGCATTAACATCATTATCTGAAGTTCCTGGTCTCAAGTTTGTTGCCATTAAACGCTCAGCTACAAATTGCAACGCAGAAGGAATAATAAGTTTTCTTCCTTGTAGAGCAATTTTCAAGCCTCTTTCATCAATAAATGCAGCAATATCAATTAATGATTGCTCCAATGATGTTTCGTTTAAATCAGCAGCAGTAGTCAACTCATTTCTAAAGTTACCGCCACCAGTAGTAGGATGGTCTGTAGCACAAAGCTCTTTTCCATCTCCATAAGTGACTGTACTATCAAATGCGTTGTTTAAAACAGCCGCAGCTTTCACTTGTTTAGTATTCGCCATAGACCTTGCTAACGCACGAGTGTAACGACTAGAAAGACGATCATAAAGATTATCTTCTACCGCTTCCTCGGTGATAGCAAATGCTAACGCAATAGTCTCATGAGTATAACGAGCCGTGAATGCTTCGTTTGCAGAATCAAAAGAAACCGCAGCACCCTCTCCTTTTACAGGAGCCTGTCCGAAACCAGCTAACATTACTTCTTCCTCAAAAGCTCGATCAGAAGTTTCTGTTTCGTAGATTTCAGCGTGTTGGTTGTCGTATCTATCATACTCAAGTCCAAATAAAGCGTTTAGTCCTGGTTCTAGTTCTTTTAGAAGTTGTGATCTAGTTATTGCCATTACATTCCCTCCTATATACCAGCACCAGTACCGTTAGCATTATAACGATAAAAGTGATTGTTTAACATTACTATTACTTTTCTACCAGCAGCAGTAGCATCTGCATTTGAGGGTGAATCCTCAAAACCAACAACTCTCATATTAAGAGTGTTAGTTGTATTCAGAGTACTAACTGCTAACTCAGCTGAGGATTTACCAGTAGTGTCGTCTCCTGATGTTCCACTAGAAAAGTTTGCATTAGCGTGAACTCCTGCTTGAGTCATAGCTGCATCAGCATTAATCAAAAATAATTGATCAGGGTGAGCAGAAATCAAAGCAGTTGCTGCTGTACTTGATTTTACAGCGGAAGTTCCAGGCCACTTATTAGCGAACTTGGTATCTCCATTTAAATCAATATACTTGCAGCCAATAAACGCTCCGAGTAGAGGAACAGTACCACCAGCGGCAGCTCCGACAATATCTACCAAACCATTTGCTAGAGGAATTACTGGAGTTCCTTCATAAATCGTACTTGAAGTACCAGCAGTTCCTGTGGTTTGTATATCGAATGTCATCACACCATTTGAGTTTGTTCCCGCACCGAGCATCTTATAGGGTCTAAGCCCAAAAGCAGCATCTATATTTGCCATTTTCTCGATCCTTTCAAATCAAATTAATATTAATCAGAGGCTTTTTTGCCTCCAAAAGTTATTTTACTCTGCCTTTCAGGTTTACTGATTGGCATTGATGGATGATTTTCCCTCATTAAATCATTATCGACAGCGGTCATTTGATCCTCAGTCTTTTTTTCAAAAAACTTTTTTCTCTCTTTAGCTGATTCAACTGGGAATCTTGCCAAAACTAATCCACCCACACCAATCAATCCAGCGTGTTGACCGTCTTGAATAGTGGGAGCTTCAAAATCTGGGTATTCATCTGCACGAACAAGTTCAAAGCCTTCGCGTAGGCGAGCAGAAAGATTCTTTTTATCATCGAAACCCATTACAGATTCTCTTATCCAACGATGAATAAATCCTTCAGGTGCGGGTGGTGCGTCTAAACTAGACGGAGGTCTCCAAGGTTTTCTTCGAGACTGTTTTTCCCTAGTTTGGGAAATGCGTGGTGTTTTATCTACCATAGTAGTTTCTCCTCACGAATTAGTGTTAACATTTCGCTCAGCTTGTAGTTTTAATACTTGCTTTGCGTATTGTTCTGGTGAGACACCTAATTTCCTAGCAATCGCTAGTTCAGAATGTGTCAACTTAACTGATTTCTTTTTTGTATTACCAGAATTTCTACTTACTGAAGCAACAGCAGGACCTGAATTTTTTGTATTCGGTTGTTCTGTAGCTTCTTCTTTAAATTTTTGAGGCCATTGTTCCCTCATTCTCTTATCCATTTCTTCATAATATTCATCAGAAGTACCGTCAAACCCCTCTGCTTGTATAAGTTGTTTATGAATATTAAAAGCTGTAAGAGTCATAGGTTCATCCGATCCAAACCACTTATTCTTTTCTCCCCAAGCCAACGCTTTAGGGTCAGGCGGTGGTTGTTGAGGTTGTTGAGGCTGTTGCATCGGTTGTTGAGGCTGTTGCATCGGTTGTTGAGGTGCCTTTTGTTTTTCTTGTTCTTGTTTTATGTACTCAAGTCTATTATTGTCTTGTGCCAAATTGGCTAGTTCTGTTTGTACCTTAACTTGCGTATCTGTATCCCCAGATTCAATCGCTTGTTTCAGTTGAGTTTCTAACGCACCTTTTTGTATGGTTACTCTGTTTTCTAATTCTTTTACATAATTAGTATCAATTTGTTGTGTTTGAGCTTTCATGTTCGCTAGTTCTTGTTTAGCGGACTCAGCAAATTGAAGGGCAGCTTTTTCTCTTCGCTCGTGCTCTTTCATTTTCGCAGTGAGTTTGCCTATTCGTTTTTGAACTTTTTCGCTATACTCATTCAGCTCTTCTTCTTTGTTTTTTGCTTGTTCTTCTGTAGCAACAGTAACCTCTTCTTTTTCCTCAGTTACTTCTGCTTTTTCAGTTTTATTCGTTTTTTCTTGTTCTAAAGGAACTTCAATTGTTTCTTGTTCTTTTATTTGTTCTGCTGTGTTTTCCTGCATTATATCTCCATAATGTTAAAATTGATGTACTATGTCCTCTGGGTCTTTGACAGTAGCTAAAATTTCATCATCGTTTAAGATTCTAACTTCGCCACCCTCTATTTTAAAACGACTACCAGCATATCTACCAAAAATAACCCAGTCCTGCTCCTTACACCAAGCACCAGTTTCTCCAAATTTTTCTTGATCTTTATATGCTAGAGGTCCAACCTTTAAGACATAACCGCAAACAGTAGCTACTGCTTGAGTGTCGACAGTTTTCTCAGGTAAATAAACACCACCTTTTGTTGTGCCTTTACCTCTGTATGGTAAGATAAGTATTCTCCATCCTGTCGGGGTTGGTAATTTTTCCAAAGATGTTTGTTCGTCTTGTTTTGCGAATCTTTCTGGAACTAATAATTTACCCATTTTTCTCTTCTCTTTCTAGCAGGTCTTTTAACTCCTGTTCTATTATAACGAGCTCTTGCAATTTTGCACGAAGCTCTTTAAAAGACTCAAAGTCATTTACAGGACCATGACATATGGTTTCTCTTATGTCTTCTTGTCTCTTGCGTATTATCTTAAGTGACTTTTCGTAAAAGTAAAGTGTTTCCATAAATTATTTTGTAAGTTTCTTATGTTTCTCAAATGATCTTAAACCGCCAAGTCCTAACATTCCTAGTAAAACAGTCATTAGCGTGTCCATATCAAAAGTAGGTATTTCCATTTTTAAACCAAATAAAGCTAGGAAAAATATAAGAAAAGGTTGAATAATAAAATGATAACCCATAGCCAAAGTGCAAATCCACCCACAAGCAGGACGCCATCCAGCAATCCACCAATGTCTAGATTTTGCTTCTTCTTTATTTATATCCATTTGTGCTTTAGCTATTTCATGAGCCTGTTTGTCAGCCATTGTTGCTATTTCATGAGCTAATTTGTTTTTCTGGTCTTTGTCCTCAATAAATTTATCAAGTAAACTTGTTACTGGTCCTATAAGTGCTGTCAACATTTAAAATACTCCCTTAAAATCTATACCAGCCAAAGAAGCACCACCGCCTCTAGAAACATTAGCGTTAGCCATCCTATTTTTTGTTTTGTCGAGGACTGCTTCACCGCCTCCACCAAACTTGACAGATAATTTATTTTTTCTTTTATTCTTTGAAACATTTTCTTGTCCTTTCATAAGTTTTCCTTATTTTCGTGTTCTTTCTAAAGCTATTTGAGCTCGCATATTTGCTATATCCTCAGTAGATTGTATGCGTTCCCTAGCAATAGAACCTTGTTGTTGTGTTTTCATTTGCTCTTGTTTTAATTTTTGTTGCTCGTTGAACGCATCTGTTTGTTGTTCTTGAGCACGAAGAGCAAGTTCTTGTTGTTTTAACGCCACCAATGGTTCTTGGTCTGGTTGCGGAGGATTCTTTTGTAAGTAATCAAGCATTAACTGTGATTGTATTTCTGCTACCTTTGAAGCAACAAGATCTGGGTTTTGTTGTTCCTGTGGTTGTAGTTGTTGAGCAGCCAATACTTGGGCTTTCAAACCAATATGTTCAAAAATATGTTTTTCTAAAGTAAGTAAAACTGCTGGTTGCATCTTAGCAACCTTTGATTGCATATACGCCAAATGAACAGCGATATGAGCATCGTGGTTTTGCGTAGGGTATGCCTGTAATTTAGTTTGACCAGCCGCAGCAACTGATGCGTCTTGGTTTTCTTGGGCTGGGTCTCTAGGTGCAGGAACCATACGAGGTTTTAATATTTGATCCACATTTTTTACACCTAACGCCTCATACACACGACGGTATGATTCATAAAGATTGTGTAAATCTGGTGCTGCACTCGCAAGTTTTAACTGTTCTTGTGCTAAAACTACTCTTTGCGACATACTAAAAATATTTGGGTCACTAACTGGTATGATATCTATACGAGCATCAAAATCTGTAGTTTTCACTTGTGCATCAACACCAACAGGGTAAGGGTAAGGGTTTGGATCTTGTCCAAATAATCGTGCTAATAACTTTAATTCATTTTTTAAACTAGCGTGTAGTCGTTTATGGACAGCAGAAATTATTCTGGCTCCCCTTTCTAACAACGCAATAGTTGTACCGACTGGTGTTTCTTGGTTTCCGTCACCTACACCAATATCAGTTGTTCCAATAAACCGTTGAGCTGACTGTACAACAAAGCCCATTAACTGAAACAGCGTTCCTGAAGGTTCTTTGTAAGGTAAAGCCATCAAACTTGTGCGTAAATCACCTCCTGGAACATCAACATCTCTAAATTCTCCAGGTTGTAAGGGTTCCGAGTCATCAGCTATGCGTAAACCCCTCGCTTTAAATCCTGCTGGCATATTTGATAGCGTTCCTGCGTCAATTAATTGCCTTAAATTGGCAGTCGCTGTTCTAGAAAGGTTACCAAGTAAGTGAATTAGTCCAAAACCATAAAAACCTAGTCCAGGAGTGAACTTGTATTGCACAAAATGTGGTATTTTGTCTTTTTTTGCGTCATCAGGCAAAAAATTTCTTCTTACACTCAGTACATCTTGCGTGTCTGAACAAACGGTAACAATATAAGGTAGTTTTATGCCTGAATTTTCGCCATCAACCTTCCTGTCAGGGTACTCTTCAAGGTCAAAATAGCAATGACACTCATATAAAGTGAATTCTTCCTCGTAAGAGTTTGTTGATTTACCTTCAATTTCATCATATTTTTCATCAATAGGCGAGGAATCCTCTGTTAAACCGCCTTTTAACTCCATATCTTTATAAAAACCACTTACTTGTAACTTACGCAGTTCATTTTCATTCATTTTTATGACATGAGAAACACGCTCAGCCGATCGTAAGTCAGAAGCAGTATAAGGTACGACCACATCTTCTGCTGGTATGAACTTACTTACTGGTCTTTTGAGTAAATCATCAAAATAAACTTTTTTAAATGCACTTCCAGCCAACCCTAAGAAAAACAACATCTGGTCAAACTCTGGTTCGTACTCTTCCATTTCATACATAATTTGATAATTCATGTAATCTTCTACTCGCTGTGCCTGTTTTTCTATTTCCGCAGTAGGTTCACCTACAATTTGAGCACGAACAGGTCCCGATGAAGGCAACATCTCTTTATATGCTCCTGCCTGAAACTGTGTAACTGCCTCATTTAATATTGGATGCACCACACCAGTAGCACCATCAAAAGGTTCTGTTCTGTTTTCATAACGCAGCCCTAGTAAATCTAATCCATTTGTGTAACTATCTTCCCAATCCTTACGACTATTTTTATCTTCTTCGACAGAAGTCATCACATAACGGGATATTTCTGATAAGGTTGATTCAGAAAGTCCATCGACCAAGTTCCCAAAAAAATCATCAGGTTCTACGCCTGTCTCTTCTTCTTGTTCACCAAAAGTAACTTCTGCTCCACCTTCATCATCGGTCTCAACTTCAACATCCATATTTAAAAAATCATCTTCCTGTCCTTGAAGGTTTTCTTCTTCAACAGAAAATTCACTCAACACATCATTAGAAATTAAACTCTTTTCTACATTTGATGGTTTTTTTATTTCTTCTATTTCTTCAGCCATCAGTAATAAATCCTTTCTCTGTTAATACCAATACGATCTTCTTCGTAATCATCAGGGTGAGATATAAAGCCGCCTTCTCTAAATCTTCGTAACGCCTGTGTAACTGTATCAACATAATCATCGTGTTCTCCAGCAGGGAAAGCAGCACACTCTTCTATTACTTCTTCACCCCAACGAGTATCTGGAACCCATACTAACCCACTTTCGACTATTGGTGCAACTGAATTTACACGAGCAAATTTATCATTCCCTCTACTTGGGCTGTAGTTCATGACTGGGATTCCCATATTCCGTAGTTCTTGGGTCAATGGCATACCACTCGCTTTTGCTTCAATTAATACGCATTCAGGATCCCAATACTTATATTCTTCTAACGCTACTCGGCGTAATTCAGGAAACTCCCATCGATCTTTTCGGGCATCGCATAAAATTATATTCGGTGTTCCTGTTTCTTCTGGATAAAATACTCCCCAAGTTGTAATCGCACTATAGTCAGCATTATTGTTTTTATTAAATGCTGTATCATAACTCTGCATTACATATTCCAAGGGTGGCATTTCTTTTTTCTTCCACCGTTTCCACCAATCTCTTTTTAAAAGTGCCGACGCTTCACTTGTCGGGTTTTGTTGCCATTGGGCTTCCCACTTAGCTACTGATAAACTTCCTTTTACATTTAATAAATCTTTCTTATTCCAAAACTCAGGCCACATCGGCTCATCACTTTCGGGCATCAAAGCTGGGAATTCTATTACTTCCCACTTATCGGCTAATATATCTCTAGCTTGTTGGCGTATCAACTTCCCTGTTAAATCGTTTTCTGCCCAGCGTGTCATTACTATTACTATACTGCCTCCAGGTTGCAAACGCTGTCGGGGTCCCGATGTGTACCATTCATAAGCATTTTCTAAGGCAGTTGGGCTCAGTGCATCTTGCTCACTATGGGGGTCATCCACTATTAATAAATCCGCACCTCGACCAGTCACCGCTCCTCCTACTCCTGCCGCAAAATACTCTCCACCATTTTCCGTTTCCCATCGTCCTGCCGCTTGGCTGTCCACTCTCAAATTTACTTTGTTAAATACTTTCTTGTACTCCTGTGAATTCATCAAGTTTCTTGTTTTTCTACCAAACCTAAAAGCTAACTCAGCTGTGTGTGTAGTCTGCATAATTTTTAAATTCGGCTTCTTACCTATCAGCCACGCTGGAAGTAAAAAACTTGAAAATTCAGATTTCGTGTGTCGTGGTGGCATATTCACTATCAATCGTTTCAACTTACCTTCTGCCAGTAAATTAAATTTTTTCGCCATTATCTTATGGTGGCTACCTTCTATAAACTCTGGCCAAACCGTTTTTGTAAACTGCATAAAATCCAAACGAGCCTTTTCCGCATCAGTCAGCTCCTTTGCCTTACTAATCAAATTAGCATAGTTCTTTAATTTTTCTTCAGGTATAAAATCTATGTTGTTCATTTATATTTGTCAACTTTTTTTGGCTTATCCTTAGGTAAATACACCGAATAAAACGCCTCGCACTTTGGACAATGCAAATTGGTTTCCATACAATAGAAATCATTCTCATCCTCTATATCAAAATCATTCTCCCAAAGTAACTCTGCACCACAATGCCAACAGTTCATTTATTTAGTTTCCTCAAATACGCATACAGTTGGTCAACTAAATCGCTCTTGTGGAATCGTCTGTCCAACTCCATACCATATTTCCTGCCCAATGTTTCAAGTTCCTTCTTTGTCATTATCTGCAAAGCCGTTCTACTTATTTTCTTCTTGGGCTTTGGTCCAAACAAATTTTTTAAAAAACTAAACATATCTACTCCTTTACCAATCTAATCCGTAAAAATGGACGTGTTGCATAAAATCAAACCATATCTCCGCCAAATGTAAACATATTTCAAAAACAATTAAAATAAAAATCAGCTGTTGTTGGGTTTCATTCATACTTTATTTATATATCGAAAATTTTTCAAGGGCAATGAACCTATTATCAAAACAAACAGTAAAGGGGGTACGGCCTATGATATTTTTTTCATATCCAAAGAATCGTCCAAAACTTGCATTACGCTGACGCCTTATGTAATGCAAAGCTCTCTAGGGGGGTGCAAAAAAGCAAAATAAAACAAGCACATAAAAAAAGCCCTAAGTACCTATTTAAAGGTGCTTAGGGCTATAGGCAGTAAGTAAAAAGTTATTTAGTTTGGTTAGCTACTAACTTAATAAAGCTAGTGCCATAAGCGTTATTGCTAGGGCTAGTGCCACCATTTAGCAAAAACACACAACCCCACAAAGTAGGGCTAACTTTATGCACCTTTAATGCGTTAAGTATTGCACCTAAATTATAGTTGCCATTACCATTTAACGCAGGTGTATGGTTAGCATTAACGCCAAATAAAAAACTATTTAGTATTAATGCACGCGTGCCACCAAACGCTTTATGTTTAGTGCCTTTACCACCATTGTAGCCAAAACTAATTGGTGGTGTATTTTTAAGGTTAACATTGTTGCAAGGCGTAACAGTTATATTGTTATAACTGCCACCACCGTTAGCATTTACAAACTGCTTAATGCTTGCAGTTGTAAAAGGTTTGTAGGCAGTTGCCTTGCCTGTGTGTTTACTAACTAAAGTAACTTTGTTAAAACTTACTGCCTGTTTTTTAGTAATAGTTTGTAACATTGTATTTTACCATATGTTAGTTGTTAATATTAATTATGCCTATTGGCATAATTAATTATACCATTTATTTTTATAACAATAAGCACTATTTTTATAATAATGTAAAAAGGTAATAAAACCAATGGTTTACCTAGAATTTATTTTTTGGTTTTTTGGTGGTGGTTTTT